>Ga0222421_100085_pt1 | contig 113333 bp, 100 predicted proteins | sample 3A1ome_2_FD_182473 | JGI IMG/M metagenome (GOLD analysis project Ga0222421, IMG submission 182473) | Enriched microbial communities from leaf-cutter ant dump, University of Wisconsin, Madison, United States - 3A150A (version 2) | ecosystem: Environmental > Terrestrial > Nest > Insects nest >... | reverse complement strand
ATGGAGCCGATCCGCCCATGACTGGAAGCAGGCCATGAACCAATTCGCAATCCTCTACGACGAGCGATTCAGCTGCCGTTCCGTGTAATCCTCAACCCGTCTCAAACACGGAATTTCTGACACCCCCCTTTGTTGTCGTGCCCAATTCGCCGCCCATGCTGGGGAAAGCCGGCAGGATGATGTTGGTGGCCAGCGATCCCAGTGCAGCCAGGCCAGCGAGCAACAGCAGCAACTCGCCCGTCAACAGTCTTGGGGCATTACTCGTCGGCCGCATCGTCACCTCCTTCGTCGAGGCGCTCGATACAGGTATCCAGCAGGTCATGCAGGGCGGTCACGCACTCGGCTCCCAGGCGTTCATTCAGCGCAGTTTGCGCTGCCTTCCAGGCACGCTGCCCCTCGGCTCGCTTGGCTCGACCACTCTCGGTCGCTTCGACGAGGCGGCTACGTGCATCGTTGTCCGCGCCAATCTTCAGCCATCCATGCGCCACCAGTGGCCGCATGTTGCGCGTCAACGTCGAAGCATCCATCTGCATGCGTTTGGCCAGGTCGCCGGGGCGAATCGGCCCAAGCCCGACGACATGTGACAGCAGCGCGTATTGCGTGTTCTTCAATCCCGTTGCGCTGACGTAGCGGTCGTAGTGGCGCGTCGCCATGCGAGTGAGCTGGCGCAGCTTCAGGTTCGTACACCCTTGCGGTTTGGCAGCGTTCTTCATGTGATTAGTTTCATATACAATTTTTGTATATGCAACTATATCAAATAAAAGAAGTGCCGGATGAAAATTGGCGAAGTCGTCACCCGCCGGGAAGCCGACGAAGCGCGCGCGCCAGAGTGCGGCGGGTGGCCTGACCTGCTCGATGACGGATGGCTGCGATTGTTATCAGAATGCGCTGGCAGAACGGGTCAATGGCATTCTGAAGAACGAGTTCCTGCTACAGCGTCCGGCTGATCTTGAGCAGGCGCGGCGCATGGTCAGGGAGTCGGTCGATATCTACAACCGGGAGCGTCCCCATCTGTCGCTACAATTGAAAACGCCCGATGAGGTTCATCGGGCGTCTTTGGAGAAAAAACTCCTTCGTGTTTAACCAGCCTGAAAGTGTCAACCTGGTTCAGGACGGGTCATCGAGCCGCTTCGGGAGTTATTATTTTTATTATACTTGTGCTAGTATTTTTTGACACTGGCTTCTAGTGCCCGTGACAGGCCGATTTTAAGGCATACTCCCCCTTTTTTTTGTTTTTGCGTGATCCCGGAGCCGTTGCCCGGCGGCGTTGTGATGCGGCGTCGTTTTCGCCGCGATGGGCCGGCCGGACCGAATCCTCCGTAGCAGTTACCATATCGCCGATGCCGGCGCCCGGCGCGCCGTCGCTTGTCCCGCCGGCCCGGTGCCGGCCCAGCGGAGCGTGCATGACTCATATCGTTATCATCGGTTGCGGTTTTGGTGGCCTGGCGGCGGCGCGCGAGCTGGCTGGCGCCGACCTCCGCGTCACGCTGATCGACCGCAGCAACCACCACCTGTTCCAGCCGTTGCTGTACCAGGTCGCCACCGCCGGCCTGTCGGCGCCGGCGATCGCCGCGCCGATTCGCCATATCCTGGCCAGCCAGCGCAATCTGACCACGCTGATGGCCTGCGTGGCCGACATCGATGCGCGGCGCCGCTGCGTGCGGCTGGAAGACGGCGTCGAAATCGGCTACGACTACCTGATCGTCGCCGCCGGTTCGACCCACAGCTATTTCGGCCACGACGACTGGGCACGGCATGCGCCGCCGCTGAAGACGCTGGAAGATGCGTTCGAAATCCGCAAGCGCACGCTGATGGCCTTCGAGCGCGCCGAGCGCGAAACCGATGAAGCGCGCCGCGCCGCCTGGCTGACTTTCGCGGTGATCGGCGCCGGCGCCACCGGCGTCGAGATGGCCGGCACGCTGGCCGAGATCGGCCGCCATACGCTGCGCGGCGAGTTCCGCCACATCGATTCGCGCCAGGCGCGGGTGGTGCTGCTGGAAGGTTCGGAACGGGTGCTGCCGCCGTATCCGCCGGACCTGTCGGCCAAGGCGGAGGCGCAACTGCGGCGGCTCGGCGTCGAGGTGCGCACCGGCTGCCGCGTCAGCGCGATCGAGGCCGACGGCATTCGCTTCGCCGGACCGGATGGCGACGAATGGCTGCCGACCCGCACCGTGGTGTGGTCGGCCGGCGTCGCCGCCTCGCCGCTCGGGCAGGCGCTGGCCCGGCACGGCGGTGCCCGGCTGGATCGCGGCGGCCGCGTGCAGGTGCAGCAGGACCTGTCGCTGGCGGCTTCGCCGGAAGTGTTCGTGATCGGCGATCTGGCGGCGGTGTCCAGCGACGGCCAGCCGGTGCCGGGCGTGTCGCCGGCGGCCAAGCAGATGGGGCGCACCGCCGCGCGCAACATCCTGCGCAGTCTCAAGGGCCAACCGGGGTTGCCGTTCCGCTACCGCGACTACGGCTCGCTGGCGACCATCGGCCGCAAGGCGGCGGTGGCGATGGTCGGCCGCTTCAGGTTTTCCGGCTATCCGGCCTGGCTGTTCTGGCTGTTCGTCCACCTGTATTTCCTGATCGGCTTTCGCAACCGCCTGATGGTGATGACCGACTGGGCCTGGGCCTACGTCACCTTCGAACGCAATGCCCGTATCATCGCCGACGTCGATCAGGCGCCGCCCCCCGAATCGATTGATCCCACTTCCTGAAAGGTTTTCCGATGAAAGCAGTCGAAATCACCCAATACGGCGCTCCCGAGGTGCTGCAAGCCTGCCAGCGGCCGATGCCGGCCTGCGCGCCTGGCGAGGTACTGATCCGCGTGCATGCGGCCGGCGTCAACCGGCCCGACGTGCTGCAGCGCCTCGGCCATTATCCGGTGCCGCCCGGCGCTTCCGATCTGCCGGGGCTGGAAGTCGCCGGCGAGATCGTCGATGGTGATCTGGACGGCAGCGGCTGGCGCATCGGCGATCGCGTCTGTGCGCTGGTGCAGGGCGGCGGTTACGCCGAATACTGCGCGGCGCCGGCGGCGCAATGCCTGCCGCTGCCGGCCGGGCTGGACATGGCGCAGGCGGCCTCGCTGCCGGAAACTTTCTTCACGGTCTGGAGCAACGTGTTCGACCGCGCCGACCTGTCCGGCGCCGAAACGCTGCTGGTGCAGGGCGGCAGTTCCGGCATCGGCGTGACCGCGATCCAGATCGCCACCGCGCTCGGCCATCGGGTGTTCGCCACCGCCGGCTCCGACGAAAAATGCCGCGCCTGCGAAGCGCTCGGCGCCGAGCGCGGCATCAACTATCGCAACGAGGATTTCGTCGAAGTGGTCAAGGCCGCCACCGGCGGGCGCGGCGTCGACGTGATCCTCGACATGGTGGCCGGCGACTACCTGCCGCGCGAGATCAATTGCCTGGCCGACGATGGCCGGCTGGCGCTGATCGCACTGCTGGGCGGCGCGCGCGCCGAAGTCGATCTCGGCCAGGTGCTGCGCCGGCGCCTGCACATCTCCGGCTCGACGCTGCGTCCGCGTCCGGTGGCGTTCAAGGCGGCGATCGCCAGCCAGCTGCGACAGCGGGTCTGGCCGCTGCTGGAAGCCGGCAAGATCAAGCCGGTGATCTACCGCAGCTTTCCGCTGGAGCAGGCGGCGCAGGCCCATGCGCTGATGGAAAGCAGCGAGCACGTCGGCAAGATCGTCCTGACAGTTTCCTGAACTGGGTGGAGTATTTTTTAAGGCGGGCTCTGGCTGCCCGTGACAGGCCGATTTTAAGGCATACTCCCCTGTTTTGTTTTTCTGAATGTTGACTGGCGGCCGCCGCTGGCGCGGTTTGACCGGGCTTGCTGCGGCGCGATAGAATGCCGGGTTAGCAAATCAGTAGGGTCTTATGCGTCGCAAACTGATCGTCGGTAACTGGAAAATGAATGGCAGCCTCGGCGCCAACGCCGCGCTGCTGGCCGGCATCAAGGCTGGCGCGGCCGGCGCGTGCGAATTGGCGGTATGCGCGCCGGCGCCGTATCTGGCGCAATGCCAGGCGGAACTGGCGGGCAGCGCGATCGGCTGGGGCGCGCAGGATGTGTCGGCGCATGATGCCGGCGCCTATACCGGCGAGGTGGCGGTGTCGATGCTGGGCGATTTCGGCTGCCGCTACGTGATCGTCGGCCATTCCGAGCGGCGCGCCTATCACGGCGAAACTGATCAGGTGGTGGCGCAGAAGGCCGCGCGTGCCGCGCAGGCTGGCCTGGTGCCGATCGTCTGCGTCGGCGAAACCCTGGAGCAGCGCGAAGCCGGCCAGACCGCCGCCGTGGTCGGCCGTCAGCTGGCTGCGGTGCTGGAATTGTTCGATGCCGCCGCGCTGACGCGCATCGTGATCGCCTACGAACCGGTGTGGGCGATCGGTACCGGCAAGACCGCGACGCCGGAGATGGCGCAGGAAGTCCATGCGGCGCTGCGCGCGCAACTGGCGCAGAAGGATGGCACCGCCGCCGCCCAAGTGCGCATCCTGTACGGCGGCAGCATGAAACCCGACAATGCCGCGCAACTGCTGGCGATGGCCGACATCGACGGCGGCCTGATCGGCGGCGCCGCGCTGAAGGCGGCCGATTTCCTGGCGATCGCCCAGGCGGCCCCCGCCGGTAACGATTAACTTCCAAGACCGAAAGATTTTCTTCATGAACCACTTGCATACCCTTATCGTCGTGATCCAGGTGATCGCGGCGCTGGTCATCATCGGCCTGGTGTTGCTGCAGCACGGCAAGGGCGCCGACATGGGCGCGGCCTTCGGCTCGGGCGCATCCGGCAGTCTGTTCGGCGCTTCCGGTTCTTCCAATTTCCTGTCCAAATTCACCGCGATCGCCGCCGTGATCTTTTTCGCCGCGACGCTGGCGTTGGCGTTCTTCGGCGGTCAGCGCACCCAGGCGGGTGGCGGCGTGATGGAAAACCTGCCGGCCGCCGCCGCGCCGGCGACGCCCGCTGCTACCGGTGAGGCATCTGCTGCTGCCGCCTCTCCGGCGCCGGCCGAAGCGCCGAAGGCCGACGCTCCCGCCGACCAGTCGAGCCAGATTCCGAAATAGCGTTTTCAGAGGGGGCGCCGTCGGTTTGTGCGTTGAACAAGGGCACCAAAACAGAGTAAAATACGCAGGCTATGCCGACGTGGTGAAATTGGTAGACACGCTATCTTGAGGGGGTAGTGGCGAAAGCTGTGCGAGTTCGAGTCTCGCCGTCGGCACCAGGTGAACCCTCTATAATAAAAACATGAAACGGAGCCAGCGAAGGAGATGCCTAAGCTGGCTTTTTATTGACGGAATCGGCGAGTCGGGCGGCATGGGTCGCGCTTCTTTCCGGCAGATATTCCAAACCCCGTTGGGTGTCGAATCGTGAACCTCGAAGACTATTTCCCCATCCTGCTGTTCATCCTGATTGGCATCGCGGTCGGTGTCGTGCCGCAGATTCTCGGGCGCCTGATCGCGCCGTACCGGCCGGACCTGCAGAAGGCATCGCCGTACGAATGTGGCTTCGAGGCATTCGAGGATGCGCGCATGAAATTCGACGTGCGCTATTACCTGATTGCGATCCTGTTCATCCTGTTCGATCTGGAAACCGCTTTCTTCTTCCCCTGGGGCGCCGCCATGCGCGACCTCGGCTGGCCGGGTTTCATCACGATGGCCTTGTTCATCGTCGAATTCGTGGTCGGCTTCTGGTATCTGTGGAAGAGGGGCGCTCTGGATTGGGAGTAAATCATGGCGATTGAAGGCGTATTGAACGAGGGCTTTGTCACCACCACCGCGGACAAGCTGATCAACTGGACCCGTACCGGCTCGCTGTGGCCGATGACTTTCGGTCTGGCCTGCTGCGCGGTTGAAATGATGCACGCCGGCGCGGCGCGTTACGACATGGACCGCTTCGGCGTGGTGTTCCGGCCGTCGCCGCGCCAGTCCGACGTGATGATCGTCGCTGGCACCCTGTGCAACAAGATGGCGCCGGCGCTGCGCAAGGTGTACGACCAGATGGCCGAGCCGCGCTGGGTCATTTCGATGGGCTCCTGCGCCAACGGCGGCGGCTACTACCATTATTCGTATTCGGTGGTGCGCGGTTGCGACCGCATCGTGCCGGTCGACATCTACGTGCCCGGCTGTCCGCCAACCGCCGAAGCGCTGCTGTACGGGGTCATGCAGCTGCAGAACAAGATCCGGCGCACCAATACCATCGCGCGCTGAGGCCACGCATGACGACCAAACTCGAAACCCTGGAAGCCGCCCTGCGCGCCGCGCTCGGCGATGATCTGCAAGAATTGACCATCGCCCTCGGCGAAGTCACCGTGGTGCTGAAGGCGGCTGCTTACCATCAGGCGATGGGCGCATTGCGCGATCATGCCGATCTGCGCTTCGAGCAGCTGATCGATTTGTGCGGCGTCGATTATTCGGCGTACGGCGACGGTGCCTGGGATGGCCCGCGTTTTGCCGTGGTCAGCCATTTGCTGTCCGTGACGCACAACTGGCGTGTGCGTGTGCGCGTGTTCGCGCCGGATGACGACGTGCCGCAACTGCCGTCGGTGTCCGACCTGTGGCCGTCGGCCAACTGGTACGAGCGCGAAGCCTTCGATTTCTACGGCATCCTGTTCGCCGGTCACAGCGATCTGCGCCGCATCCTGACCGACTATGGCTTCATCGGTCATCCGTTCCGCAAGGATTTCCCGGTGTCCGGTTACGTCGAAATGCGTTACGACCCGGAGCAGAAGCGCGTGATTTATCAGCCCGTGACGATCGAGCCGCGTGAAATCATTCCGCGCGTGATCCGCGAAGAGCACTACGGGGTCAAATAATGGCAGAAATCAAGAATTACACGCTCAACTTCGGTCCCCAGCATCCGGCGGCGCACGGCGTCTTGCGGCTGGTGCTGGAACTGGACGGCGAAATCATCCAGCGCGCCGATCCGCACATCGGCCTGCTGCATCGTGCCACCGAAAAGCTGGCCGAGCAAAAGACCTATCTGCAGTCGGTGCCATACATGGACCGCCTCGACTATGTGTCGATGATGTGCAACGAGCACGGCTATGTGATGGCGATCGAGAAGCTGCTCGGCATCGAGGTGCCGCTGCGCGCGCAATACATCCGCGTGATGTTCGACGAAATCACGCGCCTGCTGAACCATCTGCTGTGGCTGGGCGCCCATGCGCTCGACGTCGGCGCGATGGGCGTGTTCCTGTACGCCTTCCGCGAGCGCGAAGACCTGATGGACTGCTACGAGGCGGTGTCCGGCGCGCGCATGCACGCGGCCTACTATCGTCCGGGTGGTGTCTATCGCGATCTGCCGGACACGATGCCGCAGTACAAGGCATCGGTGGTGCGCAATGACAAGGCAATCAAGCGGATGAACGAAAACCGTCAGGGATCGCTGCTGGATTTCATCGAGGATTTCACCAACCGCTTCCCCGGCTACGTCGACGAATACGAAACCCTGCTGACCGACAACCGCATCTGGAAGCAGCGCCTGGTCGGCATTGGCGTGGTGTCGCCGGAGCGCGCCAAGGCGATGGGCTTCACCGGCGCGATGCTGCGCGGTTCCGGGGTCGAATGGGATCTGCGCAAGACCCAGCCCTATGAGGTCTATGATCTGCTCGACTTCGACATTCCGGTCGGCGTCAACGGCGACTGCTACGACCGTTATCTGGTGCGGGTCGAAGAGATGCGGCAGTCGAACCGCATCATCAAGCAGTGCATCGAATGGCTGCGCAATAATCCCGGCCCGGTGATGATCAACAATCACAAGGTCGCGCCGCCTTCGCGGGTCAACATGAAATCCAACATGGAAGAGTTGATCCACCACTTCAAGCTGTTTACCGAAGGTTTTCACGTGCCGCCCGGCGAAGCTTATGCGGCGCTCGAACATCCGAAGGGCGAATTCGGCATCTACCTGGTATCGGATGGCGCCAACAAGCCGTATCGCCTGAAGATTCGCGCGCCCGGTTTCCCCCATCTGCAGGGGCTGGACGAAATGGCCCGCGGCCACATGATTTCCGACGCGGTGACGATCATCGGCACCCAGGACATCGTGTTCGGCGAAATCGACAGGTAGGTTGAACGCGCCGTAACCATATTCGAGGCAAACACAATGCTGTTATCGGAACAGGCATATCAAAAAATCGATCGTGAGCTGGGAAAATTCCCGGCCGATCAGAAGCAGTCGGCGGTGATGTCGGCGCTGGCGATCGCGCAGGACGAAACCGGCTGGCTGTCGCCGGAAGTGATGCAGGAAGTGGCCGACTATCTCGGCATGCCGGCGATCGCGGTGCAGGAAGTCGCCACCTTCTACAACATGTTCAACCTGAAGCCGGTTGGCAAGCACAAGATCACCGTCTGCACCAACCTGCCGTGCGCGCTGTCGGGCAGCGACCGCGCCGCCGACTATCTGAAGCAGAAACTCGGCATCGATTTCCACGAAACCACCGCCGACGGCCTGTTCACCTTGCTGGAAGGCGAATGCATGGGTGCCTGCGGCGATGCGCCGGTGCTGCTGGTCAACAACAAGCGCATGTGCAGTTTCATGTCCAATGAAAAGATCGATGCGCTGATCGGCGAACTGCGTGGAGAGGGCGAGCAATGACCAGCCTGCACGATCGCCATATCAAACCCCTGATTCTGGCCGGCCTCGATGGCAGCAACTGGCGTCTGGCCGATTACGTCAAGCGCGGCGGCTATGAAAGCCTGCGTCGCATCCTGACCGGGAAAATGCCGCCGGAACAGGTGATCGCCGAACTCAAGGCTTCCTCGCTGCGCGGCCGGGGCGGCGCCGGTTTTCCGACCGGCTTGAAGTGGAGCTTCATGCCGCGTCAGTTCCCCGGCCAGAAATACCTGGTCTGCAATACTGACGAGGGCGAACCCGGTACCTTCAAGGATCGCGACATCCTTCGCTACAACCCGCATGCGCTGATCGAAGGCATGGCGATTGGCGCCTACGCGATGGGCATCTCGGTCGGCTACAACTACATCCACGGTGAAATCTGGGCCGAATACCAGCGCTTCGAGGAAGCACTGGAAGAGGCGCGCGCCGCCGGTTTCCTCGGCGACCGCATCATGGGCAGCGAATTCAATTTCCAGCTGCATGCGTTTCACGGTTATGGCGCCTATATCTGCGGCGAGGAAACCGCGCTGCTGGAATCTCTGGAAGGCAAGAAGGGGCAGCCGCGCTTCAAGCCGCCGTTCCCGGCCAGCTTCGGCCTGTACGGCAAGCCGACCACGATCAACAACACCGAAACCTTCGCCGCGGTGCCGTTCATCTTCAAGATCGGCGCCGAAGCCTATGCCGGCCTCGGCAAGCCGAACAACGGCGGTACCAAGATTTTCTCGATTTCCGGCGATGTCGCCCGTCCCGGCAATTATGAAATTCCGCTCGGCACGCCGTTCGCGACGCTGCTGGAACTGGCCGGCGGCATGCGTGACGGCAAGAAGATCAAGGCGGTGATTCCGGGCGGTTCGTCGGCGCCGGTGATTCGCGGCGAGGTCATGATGGATACCGACCTCGATTACGATTCGATCGCCAAGGCTGGCTCGATGCTCGGCTCCGGTGCCGTGATCGTGATGGATGAAACGCGCTGCATGGTCCGCTCGCTGATGCGGCTGTCGTACTTCTATTACGAGGAATCCTGCGGTCAATGCACGCCGTGCCGCGAAGGCACCGGCTGGATGTACCGGGTGGTGCACCGGATCGAGCATGGCCAGGGTCGTCAGGAAGATCTCGACCTGCTGAATTCGGTGGCCGACAACATCCAGGGCCGCACCATCTGCGCGCTGGGCGACGCGGCGGCGATGCCGGTGCGCGCCTTCATCAAGAATTACCGCGAGGAGTTCGAGTACCACATCGAGCACAAGCGTTGCCTGGTGCCGGCTTACGTATGAATACCTTCCCGCTGGTGCGGGAAACCAGAAGGGAAGGGGCCGGTGCAAACCGGGATGCCTTTCCGTCCTGGCCCTGCCGCTGAGCGGACGGGCGTGGAGTGAGAAACAAGACCATGATCGAAATCGAAATAGACGGCAAAAAAGTCGAAGTGCAGGAAGGCAGCATGGTGATGGATGCCGCCAACAAGCTCGGCACCTATATTCCGCATTTCTGCTACCACAAGAAGCTGTCGATCGCGGCCAATTGCCGCATGTGCCTGGTTGAAGTGGAAAAGGCGCCGAAGCCGTTGCCCGCCTGCGCCACGCCGGTGTCGGCCGGCATGGTGGTGCGTACCGCCAGCGACAAGGCGATCACCGCCCAGAAGGGGGTGATGGAATTCCTGCTGATCAACCATCCGCTCGATTGCCCGATCTGCGATCAGGGCGGCGAATGCCAGTTGCAGGATCTGGCGGTCGGCTACGGCAAATCGGCTTCCCGCTATACCGAACAAAAGCGCGTGGTAGTGCCGAAGGATGGCAGCCCGCTGGTGTCGATGCAGGAAATGACCCGTTGCATCCACTGCACCCGCTGCGTGCGCTTCGGCCAGGAAATCGGCGGTGTGATGGAACTCGGCATGCTCGGTCGTGGCGAACATTCGCAAATCACTGCTTTCGTCGGCAAGGCGATCGATTCCGAACTGTCCGGCAACATGATCGACCTGTGCCCGGTTGGCGCGCTGACTTCGCGGCCGTTCCGCTACAGCGCCCGCACCTGGGAGCTGTCGCGCCGCAAATCGGTCAGTCCGCACGATAGCCTGGGTTCGAATCTGATCGTGCAGGTCAAGAGCGGCAAGGTGATGCGCGTGCTGCCGCTGGAAAACGAGGAAATCAACGAATGCTGGCTGTCCGATCGCGACCGCTTCGCCTATGAAGGGCTGAACAGCGCCGATCGCCTGCAGAAGCCGATGCTGAAGCAGGGCGGACAATGGCGCGAAGTCGACTGGCAAACCGCGCTGGAATATGTCGCGCACGGCTTGCGCAACATCCGCCACGAGCATGGCGCCGATGCCATCGCGGCGCTGGCGACGCCCGGCTCGACGCTGGAAGAATTGTCCCTGCTGCAGAAACTGGTGCGCGGGCTCGGCTCGGAAAACATCGATTTCCGCCTGCGCCAGTCGGACTTCCGGCTCGACGGTCAGCTGACGCCGTGGCTCGGCATGCCGATTGCCGAAGTCGGCAAGCTCGACCGTGCTTTCGTGATCGGCTCCTTCCTGCGCAAGGATCATCCGCTGCTGGCCTCGCGCCTGCGGCAGGCGGTCAAGCAGGGGGCCGAGGTCAGCGTGCTGCATGCGGTCGATGACGATCTGCTGATGCCGCTCGCCCACAAGATGATCGCGGCGCCGTCGGCCTGGTTGTCGGCACTGTCCGAAGTGGTTGCCGCGGTGGCCGCTGCCAGGGGTATCGCGGCGCCGGCCGGTTTCGAGCAGGTACAGCCTTCGGACACCGCCAAGGCGATTGCCGCCAGCCTGATCGGCGGGGAAACACGCGCGGTCCTGCTCGGCAATGCCGCCGCCCAGCATCCGCAGGCTTCGCAACTGCACCTGGCGGCACAATGGCTGGCGCAGAATACCGACGCCCGTTTCGGTTATCTGACCGAGGGGGGCAACACGGTTGGTGCCCATCTGGCCGGTGCGCTGCCGGGCAAGGATCGCGATGCGCAAACGCTGTTCGCGCAGCCGCGCAAGGCCTATCTGCTATTGAATGTCGAACCGGAATTCGACGTTGCCGATCCGCGTGCCGCCCAGGCGGCATTGGCGCAGGCCGAGATGGTGGTGGCGTTGTCGCCATACCAGGCCGGTGCCGAATACGCCGACGTGATGTTGCCGGTTTCGCCCTTTACCGAAACTTCCGGCACCTTCGTCAATGGCGAAGGACGGCCGCAGAGCTTCAATGGCGCCGTGCGCCCGCTTGGAGAAACCCGTCCGGCCTGGAAGGTGCTGCGTGTGCTCGGCAATCTGCTGGAACTGGACAATTTCCAGTACGAAAGCTCGGAAGCGATTCGCGACGAAATACTCGGTAGCGATACCGCCGCACTGGCATCCCGGCTCAACAATATCGTGGCGCAGACGCCGCAGGCGGCGCTGACCGGTGCAGGGGGCGCGCTTGAGCGCATCGCCGACGTGCCGGTTTATTTCAGCGACGCCATCGTGCGCCGTTCCGCTCCGCTGCAGCAGACCCGCGATGCGCGGGCGCCACGCGCGCTCATTTCCAGCGCACTGGCGCGGCAACTGGGCGTGGATGATGGGGCGCCGCTGCGCGTCACTCAGGATGGTCAGGCGGTACAGCTGCATGCCGAAATCGATCCGGGTCTGCCGGCCAACGTGGTACGCATCGCTGCCGCGCATGCGACCACTGCGGCGCTGGGGCCGATGTTCGGAACCTTGTCGGTGGAGAAAGCGTGATGGAGCAAATTTTTCTGAATATTCACGCCACCGGTCAAGGCTGGTTCGGCGGCCTGTGGCCGCTGGTCTGGAATCTGGTCAAGATCATCGTGCTGCTGGTGCCGCTGTTGGGGCTGGTCGCCTATCTGGTGCTGTGGGAGCGCAAGCTGATTGGCTGGATGCACGTGCGTCTCGGCCCGAACCGCGTCGGCCCGGCCGGCCTGGGACAGCCGATCGCCGATGCGCTGAAGCTGCTGCTGAAGGAAATCATCGTTCCGACCAAGGCCAACAAGGCGCTGTTCGTGATCGCGCCGGTGATGACCATCATGCCGGCGCTGGCGGCCTGGGTGGTGATTCCGTTCGGCCCGGAAGTGGCGCTGTCCAACATCAACGCCGGCCTGCTGTTCGTGATGGCGATCACCTCGATGGAAGTCTACGGCATCATCGTCGCCGGCTGGGCCTCCAATTCGAAGTACGCTTTCCTCGGCGCGATGCGCGCTTCGGCGCAGATGCTGTCGTATGAAATCGCGATGGGCTTTTCGCTGGTGATCGTGCTGCTTGTCACCGGCAGCCTGAACTTCACCGACATCGTGCTCGGCCAGACACGTGGGCACTTCGCCGATCTCGGTCTGACCTTCCTGTCATGGAACTGGCTGCCGCTGCTGCCGATTTTCGTGATCTACGTGATTTCCGGCATCGCCGAAACCAATCGCCATCCGTTCGACGTGGTCGAAGGGGAGTCCGAGATCGTCGCCGGTCACATGGTGGAATATTCCGGCATGTCGTTCGCGATGTTCTTCCTGGCCGAATACGCCAACATGATCCTGATTTCGATCCTGGCGACGCTGATGTTCCTCGGTGGCTGGTCGGCGCCGTTCGGCGTGGCACCGTTCACCTGGGTGCCGGGCTGGATCTGGCTGGGTCTGAAAACGCTGTTCGTCGTTTCGCTGTTCATCTGGGCGCGCGCCTCGTTCCCGCGTTACCGCTATGACCAGATCATGCGCCTCGGCTGGAAGGTATTCATTCCGCTGACGCTGGCGTATCTGCTGATCGTCGCCGCCTGGATGCAGATCCCGGCACTGAACATCTGGAAGTAATGGAATAACGGCTGAGTGGCAATGGAGGCCAAAATGGATGCAATCAAGGATTTCTTCGGCAGCTTGATGCTGAAGGAATTGATCAAGGGTTTCGCGCTGACCGGACGCTATCTGTTCTCGCGCAAGATCACCGTGCAGTTCCCGGAAGAGAAAACGCCGCAGTCGCCGCGCTTCCGTGGCCTGCATGCGCTGCGTCGTTATCCGAACGGCGAGGAGCGCTGCATCGCCTGCAAGCTGTGCGAGGCAGTCTGTCCGGCGATGGCCATTACGATCGAATCGGAGCAGCGCGCCGACGGCACGCGCCGCACCACGCGCTACGACATCGATCTGACCAAGTGCATCTTCTGCGGTTTTTGCGAGGAATCCTGTCCGGTCGATTCGATCGTTGAAACCCACGTGCTCGAATACCACGGCGAAAAGCGCGGCGACCTGTACTACACCAAGGAAATGCTGCTGGCGGTTGGCGACCGTTATGAAAAAGAAATCGCCGCCAATCGTGCCGTCGATGCCCCGTATCGTTGATTCAGCCCATACTGGTTTCCCATGGAATTCAAAACTGTCCTGTTTTACGCGTTTGCGCTGATCCTGATACTGGCGGCGCTGCGGGTCATCACCGACCGCAATCCGGTGCATGCGGCACTGTTCCTGGTGCTGTCGTTCTTTTCCAGCGCCGCCATCTGGTTGCTGCTGAAGGCCGAATTCCTGGCGATCGTACTGGTGCTGGTGTATGTCGGCGCGGTGATGGTGCTGTTCCTGTTCGTGGTGATGATGCTGGACATCAACCTCGTCAAGATTCGCGAGGGATTCTGGTCATATCTGCCGCTTGGCTCGGTGATCGGTGTCGTGATCGTGCTGGAAATGTCGGCCGTGTTGCTGCACGGCTTCCGCAGCGACCTCGACGTGCCGGCGGCGTCGGCCCATATCGGCAATACCCGCGAACTGGGGATGGTGCTGTACACGCAATACATCTTCGCGTTCGAAGTGGCCGCGGTGGTGCTGCTGGTGGCGATGATCGCCGCGGTCGCACTGACCATCCGGCGCCGCAAGGACCGCAAGTATTTCGATCCGGCCGATGCCGTCAAGGTGCAAAGCCGCGACCGCGTGCGCATCGTGCGCATGAAAGCGGAATCGACCCGCGCCGCCGTCGACGCGCCGGCAGCATCCGGCGCCGAAGCCGCCGTCAAAGAATAATCGGAAGGGAAGCGTACCGTGGCCTTATCGCTTGCACACTACCTGATCCTGGGCGCGATCCTGTTCGCGATCTCGATCGTCGGGATTTTTCTGAACCGCAAGAACATCATCATCCTGCTGATGGCGATCGAACTGATGCTGCTGGCGGTGAACATGAACTTCATCGCCTTTTCGTACTACCTGGGCGACGCCGCCGGGCAGATTTTCGTTTTCTTCATCATGACGGTGGCCGCCGCCGAGGCGGCCATTGGCTTGGCGATCCTGGTGGTGCTGTTCCGCAACCTGGAAACCATCGACGTCGAAGACCTGGATCGCCTGAAGGGCTGATCGCAACAGTAACCGGATAAACAGAACAGGGTTCAACATGGCAGGGCAACTCAACCCGCATCTTCTCTTGGCCGTACCGCTGGCGCCGCTGGCTGGCTCGGCGATCGCCGGCTTGTTCGGCACCAAGTTCTTCGGCAACAAGGTCGGCCGCACGGTTTCGCACAGCGCGACCATTCTCGGCGTTCTGATCGCCTTCATCATTTCGTTCCAGACGCTGCAGGCGGTGATGGACGGCGCCCACTTCGACGGCACCATCTACACCTGGATGACGGTGGCCGGCCTGAAGCTGGAGATCGGCTTCCTGATCGACAACCTGACCGCGATGATGATGTGCGTGGTCAGTTTCGTGTCGCTGATGGTGCATGTCTATACCATCGGCTACATGAAGGACGATCCCGGCTACAACCGCTTCTTCGCCTACATTTCGCTGTTCACCTTCTCGATGCTGATGCTGGTGATGAGCAACAACATGCTGCAGCTGTTCTTCGGCTGGGAAGCGGTTGGTCTGGTGTCCTATCTGCTGATCGGTTTCTGGTATACCCGGCCGACCGCGATCGTCGCCAACCTCAAGGCGTTCATGGTCAACCGTGTCGGTGACTTCGGTTTCGTTCTCGGCATCGGCCTGCTGCTGGCGTATGCCGGCTCGATGAACTACGGCGAGATTTTCGCCAAGCGCGAAGAACTGGCGCAGTTGTTGTTCCCCGGTACCGACTGGATGCTGCTGACGGTCGCCTGCGTCTGCCTGTTCGTCGGCGCGATGGGTAAATCGGCGCAATTTCCGCTGCATGTCTGGCTGCCGGACTCGATGGAAGGCCCGACCCCGATCTCGGCGCTGATTCACGCGGCGACCATGGTCACCGCCGGCATCTTCATGGTGGCGCGCATGTCGCCGCTGTTCGAACTGTCCGATGCCGCGCTGTCGTTCGTGCTGGTGATCGGCTCGATCACCGCGCTGTTCATGGGTTTTCTCGGTATCGTGCAGAACGACATCAAGCGCGTGATCGCCTATTCGACGCTGTCGCAGCTCGGCTACATGACGGTGGCGCTCGGCGCCTCGGCCTATTCGGTCGGCGTGTTCCACCTGATGACGCATGCGTTCTTCAAGGCGCTGCTGTTCCTGGCGGCCGGCTCGGTGATCATCGGCATGCACCACGATCAGGACATGCGCAACATGGGCGGCCTGCGCAAGTACATGCCGATTACCTGGCTGACCACGCTGATCGGCTCGCTGGCGCTGATCGGCATGCCGTTCTTCTCCGGCTTCTATTCGAAGGACAGTATCATCGAGGCGTTGCACCACACCCATATCGCCGGCGCCGGTTTCGCCAGCTTCGCGGTGCTGGCCGGCGTGTTCGTCACCGCTTTCTACTCGTTCCGCCTGTATTTCCTGGTGTTCCACGGTGAAGAGCGCTTCGGCAAGGCCCATGCGCACGATGAACACCACGACGACGAGGAAGAGGACGCCGGCCATCATCACGGCCTGGCGCCGGGCCAGAAGCCGCATGAATCGCCGTGGGTGGTGACGCTGCCGCTGATCCTGCTGGCGATCCCGTCGGTGGTGATCGGTTATGTCGCGATCGAGCCGATGCTGTTCGGCGACTTCTTCAAGAACGTGATTTTCGTCGGCGAAGCGCACGAGGCGATGGCCGGCCTGGCGGAAGAATTCCACGGCCCGCTGGAGATGGCGCTGCACGGCTTCACCGCCGCGCCGTTCTGGCTGGCGCTGGCCGGCGTGGTGCTGTCCTGGTATTTCTATCTGATCAATCCGCGCATTCCGGAACTGCTGAAGCAAAAATTCAGCGGCATCTACACGCTGCTGGAAAACAAGTACTACCTGGACAAGATCAACGAAGTGGTGTTTGCCGGCGGCGCGCGACTGCTGGGTGCCGGCCTGTGGAACGTCGGCGACCGCGACCTGATCGACGGCCTGGTGGTCAACGGCAGCGCCAAGGTGGTCGGCTGGTTCTCGAAGCTGATCCGGCTGGCGCAGACCGGCTTCATCTATCACTATGCGTTCGTCATGATCATTGGCGTGCTGGGTTTCCTGATTTATTTCATGCCGTTCCCGTTCGCCAAGTAGGGCGGGGCCGCAAAAACAAATATAACCATGATGCAGTCAACTTATCCCTTGCTAAGTCTTTCGATCTGGTGCCCGATCGCGTTCGGTGTGCTCGTGCTGGCACTCGGCAGCAACCGCAGTCCGGGCCTGGTGCGGGTCGTTTCGCTGCTCGGCGCGCTGGTCAGCCTGCTGGTTACGCTGCCGCTGATCCAGGGTTTCGACAATGCCGCGCACGGCATGCAGTTCGTCGAAAAGATGCCGTGGGTGACGCGCTTCAACATCCAGTATTTCCTCGGCATCGACGGCCTGTCGTTGTGGTTCATTCCGCTGACCGCCTTCATTACCGTGATCGTGGTGATCTCGGCGTGGCAGGTGATCGAGCAGAAGGTCGCGCAGTACATGGGCGCCTTCCTGATCCTGTCCGGACTGATGATCGGCGTCTTCTGCGCGCTCGACGGTCTGCTGTTCTACGTGTTCTTCGAAGCGACGCTGATCCCGATGTTCATCATCATCGGCGTCTGGGGTGGCCCGAACCGCGTCTACGCGGCGATCAAGTTCTTTCTGTACACCTTCCTCGGTTCGCTGCTGACGCTGGTGGCGGTGCTGTACCTGTACTTCCAGTCCGGCGGCAGCTTTGAGATTCTGACCTGGCACCAGCTGCGGCTGCCGCTGACCACGCAGATCCTGATCTTCCTGGCGTTCTTGATGGCGTTCGCGGTCAAGGTGCCGATGTGGCCGGTACATACCTGGCTGCCGGATGCCCACGTCGAGGCGCCGACCGGCGGTTCGGTGGTGCTGGCGGCGATCATGCTGAAGCTGGGCGCTTACGGCTTCCTGCGCTTCTCGCTGCCGATCACGCCGGATGCCAGTCATTACCTGTCCGGCTTCATCATCACGCTGTCGCTGATCGCGGTGATCTACATCGGCCTGGTGGCGCTGGTGCAGACCGACATGAAGAAACTGGTGGCGTATTCGTCGATCGCCCACATGGGCTTCGTCACGCTCGGCTTCTTCGTCTTCAACGACATGGCGGCGCAGGGCGGCATTGCCCAGATGATCTCGCACGGCTTCGTGTCCGGCGCGATGTTCCTGTGCATTGGCGTGCTGTACGACCGCATGCATACGCGCCGCATCGCCGATTACGGCGGCGTGGTCAATACGATGCCGAAGTTCGCCGTGTTCTTCATCCTGTTCTCGCTGGCCAATTGCGGCCTGCCGGCGACTTCCGGCTTCGTCGGTGAATTCATGGTGATCCTGGGCGCGGTGCAGTTCGATTTCTGGATCGGCCTGCTGGCGGCGGTGGCGCTGATTCTCGGCGCCGCCTATTCGCTGTGGCTGGCCAAGCGCGTGATCTTCGGCGCGGTCGGCAATCCGCAGGTGGCGCAGCTGGCCGACATCAACAAGCGCGAATTCTTCATGCTCGGCCTGCTGGCGATCGCGGTGCTGGCGATGGGCCTGTATCCGGCGCTGTTCACCGATGCGATGCAGGTTTCCGTGGCGGATCTGCTGCAGCATGTCGCCATTTCCAAGATTCCCTGAAGAACGCATTCTGCAAGCGCATACAGCGGCGAAAAAATGAACAACATCAATCTGGCTCCGGCATACCCGGAAATCTTCCTCGTCATCTCGGCATCGGCCATTTTGCTGATCGACATGTTCCTGACGAACGGCAAGCGCCACGTCACCTATCTGCTGTCGCTGCTGGCGCTGGCGGTGTGCGCGGCGCTGACGCTGGCCGACTTCAACAGCGGCGCCACCGTCTACACCTTCAACAACCTGTTCATTTCCGATCCGATGGCGAACCTGCTGAAGCTGTTCGCCTATCTCGGCGTGGCCCTGACGCTGATCTATGGCCGCCAGTACGTCGGCGCCCGCGACATGGTCGGCAGCAGCCATCTGGGCGGCGAGTTTTACGTGCTGGCGCTGTTTTCCCTGATCGGGCAGATGGTGATGATCTCGGGCAACAGCTTCCTGATCATCTATCTCGGTCTTGAGCTGATGTCGCTGTCGCTGTATGCGCTGGTGGCGATGCGCCGCGATCACGTGGTGTCGACCGAGGCGGCGATGAAGTATTTCGTGCTCGGCGCGCTGTCGTCCGGCTTCCTGCTGTATGGCATGTCGATGCTGTACGGCGCCACCGGCTCGCTCGACCTGATCGAAGTGGCGCGCGCCACCGCCTCCGGCACCGTCAACAAGACCGTGCTGGTGTTCGGCATCGTGTTCCTGGTTGCCGGTCTCGGCTTCAAGCTCGGCGCGGTACCGTTCCACATGTGGCTGCCGGACGTCTACCAGGGCGCGCCGACCGCCACCACGCTGCTGATCGGCGCGGCGCCGGTGATGGCTTCGTTCGCCATCTGCATGCGCCTGCTGGTCGAAGGTCTGCTGCCGCTGGCGTTCGACTGGCAGCAGATGCTGACCTTCCTGTCGATCGCGTCGATGGCGGTCGGCAACATCACCGCGATCGCGCAGACCAACCTGAAGCGGATGCTGGCCTATTCGACCATCGGCCAGACCGGCTTCATGCTGCTCGGCCTGTTGTCCGGCGTCGTTGGCGGCGACGCCAGTGCCACCGCCAACGCCTACAGCTCGGCGATGTTCTATTCGATCACCTACATGCTGGCCACGCTCGGCACCTTCGGCATGATCATGCTGCTGGCGCGTTCCGGTTTCGAGGCGGAAAACCTCGACGACTTCAAGGGCCTGAACAAGCGCAGCCCGTGGTTTGCGTTGATGATGATGATCCTGATGTTCTCGCTGGCCGGGGTGCCGCCGACGATGGGCTTCTATGCCAAGTTCGCAGTGCTGCAGGCGGTGCTGGGGACCGGCCAGGTGTGGCTGGCGGTGCTGGCGGTACTGCTGTCGCTGGTTGGCGCGTTCTACTACCTGCGCGTGATCAAGCTGATGTATTTCGACGAGCCGGTCGATCAGCAGCCGGTTACGGTCGGCGCCGACATGCGCGTGGCGCTCAGCCTGAATGGCGCCGCGCTGCTGGTGGTCGGCCTGCTGCCGGGGCCGCTGATGAGCGCCTGCGCCGAAGCCATCGTCAAGACGCTGGCGTCCTGAGGCAGGGGAGCGCGGCACGTCCGTGAACGTTTCGCTGTCCAGCTGGTTCGTGATCCTGATCGCGATCGCCGGCGCCAACCTGCCTTTCGTCAACGAGCGGCTGTTCGCGGTGCTGCCGCTCGGCGGTGTGGCGCGCGATGGCATCAAGCCGTTCTGGCTGCGCCTGATCGAATTGCTGGTGCTGTACGCGCTGGTCGGCCTGGTCGGCTACCTGCTGGAAGCGCAGATCGGCAACGTGTTCCGGCAGGGCTGGGAATTCTACGCGGTGACCGGTTGCCTGTTCATCGTGCTGGCCTATCCCGGCTTCGTGTTCCGTTACCTGCGCAAGCGGCGCCGCTGACCGGCGCGGCCGCCGATCCGGCCGGCCACCTTTTCCGGAGTTCCCGCATGGATGCACACCTGACAGAAACCCGGCTCGACGGCGCGCTCGCCTACGACGGCGATTTCCTCAAGGTGCAGCGCGACACCGTGCGCCTGCCGGACGGCGCCAGCACCACGCGCGAATACATCCTGCATCCCGGCGCGGTGGTGATCCTGCCGCTGTTCGAGGATGGCTCGGTGCTGCTGGAGCGCCAGTTCCGCTATCCGCCGGATCGCGTGTTCGTCGAATTCCCGGCCGGCAAGATCGACCCCGGCGAAGATCCGCTGCATTGCGCCCGGCGCGAGTTGCAGGAAGAAACCGGCTACCGCGCCGGGCAATGGCATTACCTGTGCACGATCCACAACGCGATCGCCTATTCCGACGAACATCTGGAGCTGTATCTGGCGCGCGACCTGAGCGCCGGCCAGCCGCGGCTCGACGAGGGAGAATTCCTCGAAACCTTCCGGGCGCCGGCGGCGGAACTGACGCAATGGGTGCGCGACGGTCGCATCACCGATGTCAAGACCGTGATTGGCGTGTTCTGGCTGGAAAAGATATTGCGCGGCGAATGGCAGGCGGATTTGCCGCCATTGAAAAAATAGGGGAGTATGCCTCGTAGAAGTCCGGCTGGTGCCCGCCACAGGCCGCCGTCAGTGGGAGTATATGGGAAGTGCGGGGTCGCGCCGAACAAAAAAGCCGCTTGCGCGGCTTTTTTCGTTTGCGGACGGTGCCGGCCTTACATGCCGGCGTAGTTCGGCCCGCCGCCGCCTTCCGGCGTCACCCAGATGATGTTCTGGGTCGGGTCCTTGATGTCGCAGGTCTTGCAATGCACGCAGTTCTGGGCATTGATCTGCAGCCGTTCGCCGCCGTTGTCGGTGGCGACGAACTCGTAGACGCCGGCCGGGCAGTAGCGGGATTCCGGGCCGGAGTAGATCTTCAGGTTGACGTCGACCGGCACCGAGGCATCCTTCAGCGTCAGGTGCGCCGGCTGGTTTTCTTCGTGGTTGGTGTTGGAAATGAACACCGACGACAGGCGGTCGAAGGTCAGCGTACCGTCCGGCTTCGGATAGGTGATCTGCCGGCATTCGCTGGCTGGCCGCAGGTAGACGTGGTCCGGTTTGTCCGCGTGCAGCGTCCACGGCGGGCTTTGCACGCCGATCTTCGGCAGCAGCCATTGCTCGATGCCGAACATCATGTTGCCGACCAGCTTGCCCTTTTTCTTGTACCAGAGCTTGAAGTTGCGGGTCTGGTCCAGTTCTTCCTTCAGCCAGCTGTTTTCGAAGGCTTCCGGATACGCGCTCAGTTCGTCCGCCGCGCGGCCGCCGGTCACGGCATCGAATACCGCGTCGGCGCACAGCATGCCGCTCTTGATCGCGCTGTGGCTGCCCTTGATGCGGGCAGCGTTCAGATAGCCGGCATCGCAGCCGACCAGCGCGCCGCCGGGGAACACGGTTTTCGGCAGCGCCTGCGGCGTGCCGTTGTTGATCGCGCGGGCGCCGTAGCCGATGCGCTTGCCGCCCTCGATATGGGCGCGGATCGCCGGATGGGTTTTCCAGCGCTGCATTTCCTCGAACGGCGACATCCACGGATTCTTGTAGTCGAGGCCGACCACGAAGCCGAGCGTGACCTTGTTGTCTTCCAGGTGGTACAGGAAGCCGCCGCCGAAAGTATCGTCATCCATCGGCCAGCCGGCGGTATGCACCACCAGCCCCGGCTTGGCCTTGGCCGGGTCGATTTCCCACAGTTCCTTGACGCCGATGGCGAAGCTTTGCGGATCGCGGCCGGCATCCAGCTTGTATTTGGCGATCAGCTGCTTGCCCAGATGGCCGCGCGCGCCTTCGGCGAAGATCGTGTACTTGCCGAGCAATTCCATGCCGAGCTGGAAGTGGTCGGTCGGCTGGCCATCCTTGCCGAGGCCCATGTTGCCGGTGGCAACGCCACGCACCGCGCCGTTGTCGTCGTACAGCACTTCGGCGGCGGCGAAGCCGGGGAAGATTTCGACGCCGAGCGCTTCCGCCTGTTCGCCCAGCCACTTGACCACGTTGCCCAGCCGCACCACGTAGTTGCCGTGGTTGTGGAAGGGGCGCGGCACCAGCCAGTCCGGCGTGCGCTTCGAGCCGGTTTCCGACAGGAACAGCACGTCGTCGCCGGTCACCGGCTGGTTCAGCGGCGCGCCCATTTCCTTCCAGTTCGGGAACAGTTCGGTGATCGCGCGCGGGTCCATCACCGCGCCGGACAGGATGTGGGCGCCCGGTTCGGAACCCTTTTCCAGCACCACCACCGACACTTCCTTCGATTGCTCCGCCGCCAGCTGCTTGATGCGGATGGCCGCTGCCAGCCCGGCCGGGCCGGCGCCGACGATGACGACGTCGTATTCCATCGATTCGCGCGGGCCGTACTGCTCAAGAAAGTTTGGGTTCTGGTTGGAAGTCATGGTCGTCTTCGTTAAGAAATTTTCGAACGAGTGTGCTAATTGTCCGGGATTTTGCGGCAGAATACTAGGCGCCGCAGCGGAATTGAAACGTGGAATGATAACCTGTTCGCCGCCCGGCGCAGGGATTTTTGCTGCCGGAATGGCAATTTCCGGAGCCGGTCGGCAGGGGAGCATCGGAATGGAATTCAATCTGCAGGGCAAGATCGCGCTGGTCACCGGCGCTTCCAGCGGCCTCGGCGCGCGTTTCGCCAAGGTACTGGCGGAAGCCGGTGCCCAGGTGGTGCTGGCCTCGCGCCGGATCGAGCGGATGAAGGAACTGCGCGCCGAGATCGAGGCCGGCGGCGGCGCCGCGCATGTGGTGGCGCTCGACGTCGCCGATTACGGCAGCATCAAGGCGGCGATTGCCCACGCCGAAACCGAGGCCGGGCCGATCGACATCCTGGTCAACAATTCCGGCGTTTCCACCACCCAGCGCCTGCTCGACGTCACGCCGGAAGACTACGCCTACGTGATGGATACCAATCTGCGCGGCGCCTTCTTCGTCGCCCAGGAAACCGCCAAGCGGATGGTGGCGCGCGCCAAGGGCGACCCGAAGAAACAGCACCGGATCATCAACATCGCCTCGGTGGCCGGGCTGCGGGTGCTGCCGCAGATCGGCGTCTACAGCATGAGCAAGGCCGGCATGGTACACATGACGCGGGCGATGGCGGTCGAATGGGGCCGCTACGGCATCAACGTCAACGTCATCTGCCCCGGCTACATCGGCACCGAATTCAACGCCGCCCATTTCGACAGCGAAGCGGGGCGCAAACTGATCGGCATGCTGCCGCGCCGCCGCCTCGGCCATCCGGAAGACCTGGACGGCCTGCTGTTGCTGCTGGCGGCGGAAGAATCGCGCTTCATCAACGGCGCCGTGATGACCGCCGACGACGGCTTCAACGCCCAGTAACCATTCCGCAGAACTCAAGGAGGTACCGACCGTGTCGGATCAATTGCAGCCACTGCCAGCCGCCGAACGCACGCTGGTGCATGCCACCCGCATGACGATACGCTGGGGCGACATGGACGCCGCCGGCCACGTCAACAACACCGTCTATTTCCGCTACATGGAGCAGGCGCGGATCGACTGGATGAGCGCGATCGGCTGCGCGGTCGACGGCAGCAGCGGTGGCGAAGGGCCGGTGATCGTCAATGCCCACTGCAGCTTCCTGCGCCAGCTGAAATATCCGGGCGAGATCGAAGTGCTGACCTACGTCGGCGCGCCGGGCCGCTCCAGTTTCCAGACCATGCACGTGATCCGCCGCCTGGACGCGCCGGAGCAGCCGGTGGCCGAAGGCGGCGCCAAGGTGGTGTGGGTCAATTACGCGCAGGAAAAATCGGTGCCGCTGGCGCCGCAAATCCGCGCCCGCCTGCAGCCGCGGCTGCAGGCGCCGCAGGCGCCGGACGCCAGCTGAGGCGGCGCTACAGCACCGCGCCGAGCAGCCGGTGCACCAGTTCGCTGGAAGTGGAGGCGCCGAACTTGCGCATCAGCTTGGCGCGATGCATTTCGACGGTGCGCGGGCTGAGACCGATTTCGCGGGCGATCAACTTGCTGGTTTTGCCTTCCGCCAGCAGCATCGAAATTTCCCGTTCGCGCGGCGTCAGCTCGGCCGACACCGGGCGCCTGGCGCTCAAATCCTCGAACACCCAGATGCCGGCGCCGTGCGGATCGCCGGGCGTCAGCGAGCGGCCGCTGACGTGGCACCAGAACAGTTCCTGGTCGGCCCGCTTCATGATGCGGTCGTCGGAATAGCTGCCCTTGGCATTCATGATCGGCACGATGCGCGCGCCGATCCGCTCGAAATCGTCCGAACTTGGATACAGGACCGAGAGCGACTGTCCCGCCAGCGCGTTCGGCGGGTAGCCGAACATCTGGTCGAGCGTGCGGTTGCTGACCTGGATGATGCGCTGTGCGGAGATGCACATGCCGACCGGCGACTGGTGAAAAATGACGCTATAGTCGATCGTCCGCGTGTCGCCCATGAAACCGTTTCCTCCCCCCGTTCCTGCCACGGTCCTGATTGGTATTTCTACGGTATTGTGCGATTCCGACCACGGTTCTATGCTGGCACCGCGGGAGACGTGAACCGTCAACGCGTTACTTTACACAAGAAGAGGGAACTGGAATGAAGAAAGTTTATCCGGATGCGGCGGCCGCGCTGGCGGACGTCGCGCGGGACGGCCAGACCATCGCGGTCGGCGGTTTCGGCCTGTGCGGCATTCCCGAGGCGCTGATCGCCGCGTTGCGCGATTCCGGCGTCAAGAACCTGACCGTGATTTCCAACAATGCCGGCGTCGACGGCTTCGGCCTCGGGCAACTGCTGGCAACCCGGCAGATCCGCAAGATGATCGCCTCCTACGTCGGTGAGAACAAGGAATTCGAACGCCAGTTCCTGGCCGGCGAACTGGAACTGGAATTCACGCCGCAGGGTACGCTGGCGGAAAAGCTGCGCGCCGGCGGTGCCGGCATCCCGGCCTTCTTCACCCGCACCGGCCTTGGCACCGTGGTCGCCGAAGGCAAGGAAGTGCGCGAATTCGACGGCCAGCAATACGTGATGGAGCGCTCGCTGGTGTCCGACGTATCGCTGGTCAAGGCCTGGAAAGGCGACCGCGCCGGCAACCTGATCTTCAACAAGACCGCGCGCAACTTCAACCCGAACGTGGCGATGGCCGGCAAGATCACGGTCGCCGAAGTGGAAGAACTGGTCGAGATCGGCGAGCTCGATCCCGACCAGATCCATACTCCCGGCATCTTCGTGCACCGCATCGTGCACAACCCGCATCCGGAAAAGCGGATCGAACAGCGCACGGTGCGTCCCAACTAAGGCAACGGAGAACAGACATGGCATGGACTCGTGATCAAATGGCGGCGCGCGCGGCCAAGGAATTGCAGGACGGTTTTTACGTCAATCTCGGCATCGGCCTGCCGACGCTGGTGGCCAACTACGTACCGGACGACATCGAGGTCTGGCTGCAGTCGGAAAACGGCCTGCTCGGCATCGGCCCGTTCCCGACCGAGGACGCGGTCGATCCCGACCTGATCAACGCCGGCAAGCAGACCGTCACCTCGCTGCCCGGCTCGTCGTATTTCAGTTCGGCCGATTCGTTCGCGATGATTCGCGGCGGCAAGATCAACATCGCCATCCTCGGCGCGATGCAGGTGTCGCAAAAGGGCGATCTGGCCAACTGGATGATCCCCGGCAAGATGGTCAAGGGCATGGGCGGCGCGATGGACCTGGTGGCCGGCGTCGGTCGCGTGGTGGTGCTGATGGAGCACGTCGCGCGCGCCAAGGACGGCAGCACCTCGCACAAGATACTGGAACAGTGCACGCTGCCGCTGACCGGAGTCGGCGTGATCGACCGCATCATCACCGATCTCGGCGTCATCGACGTGGTCGATGGCGGCCTGAAGCTGGTCGAGCTGGCCGACGGCGTGTCGGTCGAGGAAATGCTGGAAAAGACCGGCGCCCGCCTCGATACCAGCGCGCTGCAGCGAGCCTGAGCGATTCCCGCTGCGAAAACGGCGCCCGCGTGGGCGCCGTTTTTTTTGCTTGGTACGGACATGCCGGGTCTGGTCATGTAATATACCCCCCTATACTATATTGAATGCCTTTATGTCTCATACTTCCCGACAGAAAGACAAACTGCTCGCCCGCGTACGGCGTATCAAGGGGCAAATCGAAGGTGTCGAGCGTGCCTTGGAAGTCGACGCGCCATGTATCGAAATACTGAGACAGATCGCATCCGTACGTGGCGCTTGCAATGGCTTGACGGTTGAGGTGATGGAGGGGCATTTACGCGAACATATCCTGGATGCCCCGACCGGCAAGGAGCGGGATGCGAGCGGCGAGGCGATGATCGAAGTCATCCGGACTTACATGAAATGACCCTGCCGGGTTGGCTCTTGCTTGACAACAGGAATTGACGAATGACGGCGAATCATCCCCAGGCCCCGGCTCACGACCACGTCTTTCTCGGTATCGACCATCAGCGCAATGAGCGCAAGGTGTGGTTGGTGATCGGAGTGACCGCCAGCATGATGCTGGTCGAAATCATTGCCGGCACCCTTTATGGCTCGATGGCGCTGGTTGCTGATGGCTGGCATATGTCGACCCACGCCGGCGCGATGCTGATTGCTGCACTGGCGTATCGCTTCGCGCGCCGACATGCGGGCAATTCACGCTTCACCTTCGGTACGGGCAAGCTCGGCGATCTGGCCGGTTTCGCCAGCGCGGTGCTGCTGGCCTTGATTTCGCTGCTGATCGGCTGGGAGAGCCTGATTCGCCTGACCCAGCCGACCCACATTGACTTTACTCAGGCGATCGAGGTGGCGATTGCGGGACTGATCGTCAATCTGGTCTGCGCCTGGCTGCTCAAGGATGACCATGCTTCTCACGGCCATCATCATCACCATCATGACCACGCTCACCACCATGACGATCATTCCGGCCGGCGCCAGGCGCGTGACAACAATCTCCGCGCCGCCTACCTACATGTAATGGCCGATGCCATGACTTCCGTGCTGGCCATCGCCGCGTTGTTGTCGGGGCGCAGCTATGGCTGGACATGGGCTGATCCGGTCATGGGCGTGGTCGGTGCGCTGGTGATTGCGCGCTGGTCAGGAAGTTTGATCCGGGATGCCGGTAGCGTACTGCTTGATGCCGGTGCGGAGGGGATCGGGATAGGACAGGAGATTCGGCAGGCGATTGTCCCCGCTGATGGCGACATCACCGATCTGCACGTATGGCAGGTCGGTCCTGGTTATTTCGCGGCGATTGTTTCGCTTGTGGCGCAAGAGCCCCGAGAGCCGGCGTATTACAAGGGACTGCTGACTCATATCCACGAGTTGGCGCATGTTACCGTCGAAGTGGAGCGACGGCGTGGGCGTCCATGCTGTAGCGCCGGAAATTCCTGAGAGACGCGACCGGCCGCGTCAGCGCAGGTAGACGCCGAACTTCTTCAACTGCGCCTCGCTGTTGCCGACTTCGGCCAGCACTTGCTCGCCGCCATTGCCGACCATCATCTGCGCCAGCGTGTGCGCCACCGCCATGTGCGGCACGACCGACGGAAAGATGCCGAGATTGCCGTTGGGCGCCAGGATCGTGATGGCGGCCCTGGTGGCCACCGGCGACAGCATGCTGTCGGCAATCGCGATCAGGCTGGCGCCGCGCTCGGTTGCCAGCGTTGCCGCCTGCGCGCTGATGACTGTGTACGGCGACGAGGTGAAGCACACCAGCGCGTCGTGCTTGCCGATGCGGCGTAACTCGTCCACCACCGTGCCGCCGGTGCCGTGCACCAGCACCACGCCCTGGCGGAAGGTGGACAGCACATAGTGGAAATAATAGGCGGCGGAAAACAGGCTGCGCAGGCCGAGGACGTAGACGTTTTTCGCCCTGGACAGCGCCTGCTCGGCCTGCGCCCAGCACGCTTCGTTTTCCGCCGCCAGCGTCCGTTCCAGATTCACCAGTTCGGTGTGCAGAAAATCCGCCAGCGATTTTCCCGCGCCCTTGCGCTTCGAGCGGTTGCGCAGTTCGATGGTGCGGCCGACCAGTCCGCCATCCTGATGCGTGACCCAGTCGATGTAGACCGCCTTGAAGGATTCGTAGCTGTCGAAGCCCAGCTCCCGCGCCAGCCGCAGCATCGAGGCCGGATGCAGGCCGGCCGCGCCGGCGGCCGAACGCATCGACTGCAGCGCGATTTCCATCGGCGCATCCAGCACGTGGCGCGCGGCTGCCTTCAGTTTCGGCGGCAGCGCGGCGAAGCGCTGCTGTATCAAGGCCTCGACTTCGTCTTTGGTCATGGGTGGCATTCCGAGGGTGGAAGAGGCAGGAGGCGCCGTTGGCGCGGCGCCTTGCGCAAAATATCCAATTGATCCATTATCCAACAAAATTGAACAATTGAATCATCCGGGTCATTCGACTCATTCGCCGCGCCGGTGTGGTTTCACGTCCGGCCGGCGTATCAGGAGTTTCCATGCCGTATCCAGAATCGGCGCCGCAATCGCGGGCGCTGTATGAAGAAGCGAAAAAATACCTGCCGGGCGGGAATACCCGCACCACCGTCTACATGCAGCCGTTTCCGCTGTACGGCGTGCGCGGAGCCGGCTGCCGCGTCTGGGATGCCGACGGCAGCGAGCGCATCGATTGCATCAATAACTTTACTTCGCAGATTCACGGCTACTGCAATCCGGCCATCACCGAGGCGGTCAGCCGCCAGCTGGCGCTCGGCACCTGCTTCGGCATGCCGACCGAATCCGAGATCGCGCTGGCCCGGCTGCTGGTGGAGCGGATACCGTCGATCGACGCGCTGCGCTTCACCAATTCCGGCACCGAGGCGGTGATGATGGCGTTGAAGGCGGCGCGCGCCTATACCGGGCGCAGCAAGATCGCCAAGGTCGAGGGCGCCTATCACGGCAGCTACGACTACGCCGAGGTCAGCCTCGATTCGGCGCCGCCCAACTGGGGCGAGAGCGATCCGTTGTCGATTCCCTACGCCAAGGGCACGCCCGGCAGCGTTGCCGACGAGGTGATCGTGATTCCGTTCAATCAGCCGGAAGCCGCCGCTGACATCCTCCGGCGGCATGGCCGCGAACTGGCGGCGATCCTGGTCGATCCGATGCCGAACCGCGCCGGCCTGGTGCCGGCCACCGAGCAATACATCGCCACGCTGCGTCAGGCCGCCAGTGACACCGGCGCGCTGCTGATCTTCGATGAAGTGATCTGCTACCGCCTCGGCTACCAGGGCGCGCAGCCGCTCTGGAACGTCGCGGCCGACCTGACGGTGCTGGGCAAGGTGATCGGCGGCGGCTTCCCGGTCGGCGCGGTCGGTGGGCGCCGGGACGTGATGGCGGTGTTCGATCCGAGCGCCGGCAAGCCGGCGCTGCCGCATGGCGGCACCTTTTCCGCCAATCCGGTGACGATGGTGGCCGGCTACGCGGCGGTCGAACAGCTCGATCACGCCGCCTACCAGCGGCTGGCGCGGATCGGCGATACGCTGCGCGCCGAAACCGCGCGCGCCTTCCAGCGCCACGGCATCGCCGGTCAGGCGGTCGGCATGGGTTCGCTGCTGAAGGTGCATTTCACCAACCAGCCGATACTCGGCTACCGCAGCGCCTATCCGTCGCCGCGCGAGGCGGCGATGCTCGGCGCCTTCCATCTCGGCCTGCTGAACCGTGGAATTTTCGCCGCCAGCTACGGGCTGATGGCGCTGTCGACGCCGATGACCGATGCCGACGTCGAGAGCATCGCCACCGCCATCGATGGCGCCATCGGCGACGTCAAGTCGCTGCACGCCTGACACCGGATTCACCGAGGCCGCGCCGGCATTCCGGTACTGGCGCGGCTGCCGTTCACCATTGACCAAGGAGTTGCCATGGCCAAATTCAAGCTGACCTATTCGACCATGTTCGCGCCGCCGCGCGAGCTGCATGAAAATTTCGACGCTGCCGTCGCCAGCCTGCGCGGCCGCTTCGGCCAGTCCCATCCGCTGTTCATCGGCGGCCAGGAATGCCTGCGCGAGCGGGTGGTGGAGAAGCGCGACCCGGCCGATCCGCGCCAGTTGCTCGGCCGTTTCTCGCTGGCCGACGAGGGCGATGTCGATGCCGCCGTGGCGGCGGCGCGGCAGGCGGCGCCGGCCTGGCGCAGCCTGCCGTGGCAGCAGCGCGCGCCGATTCTGCGCGAGGTGTCGCGGCTGGTCGAAGCGCGCGCCTATGACATTGCCGCCGCGGTGTCGTTCGAGGTTGGCAAGAACCGCATGGAGGCGCTCGGCGAGGTCGGCGAAGTGGTCGATTTCTTCCGCCTGTTCGCCGACGAGATCGAGGCGCAGCAGGGTTTCAACCGACCCTTGCCGAACGATCCGGTCAGCGGTTTCGTCAGCACCAACCGCAGCGTGCTGAAGCCGTATGGCGTGTGGGCGGTGATCGTGCCGTTCAATTTCCCGTTCGCGCTGGCCGGCGGCCCGACCGCCGCCGCGCTGGCGGCCGGCAACACCGTGGTGCTGAAGGGTGGCACCGAAACGCCGTGGTCCGGCGTGCTGCTGGCCGAATGCCTTCGCGACGCCGGCGTGCCGGCCGGCGCCTTCAATTACCTGCTGGGCGACGGCGAGCGGGTCGGCAACCGGCTGGTCGAGCATGACGGCATCGACGGCATCACCTTCACCGGCTCGCACGAGGTCGGCATGCGCATCCTGCGCGCGCAGGCGGCACGCCGCTATCCGCGTCCCTGCATCAGCGAGATGGGCGGCAAGAACGCCGTGCTGGTGACTGCCGGTGGCAACCTCGACGATGCCGCGCAGGGCATCGTCCGCTCGGCGTTCGGCCTGAGCGGGCAGAAATGCTCGGCGCTGTCGCGCATCTACGTGGTGTCCAGCGTCTACCAGCAGTTGGTGGAAAAGATTCGCGCGGCGATGCAAAACATCGCCGTCGGCGATCCGCAACAGGAGAGCAACTGGATGGGGCCGGTGGCGACGCCGGCGGCGTTCGAGCGCTACGCCGGCTACGTGGCGGCGCTGTCCAGCGACGGCGCGCGGATACTGCAAGGCGGGCGCCAGCGCTGGCGCGCGGACCTGCAACACGGCTACTTCTGCGAACCGACGCTGGCGGCGGCACCGCTCGATCATCCGCTGTGGCGGCAGGAGATGTTCTGCCCGATCGTCATGGTGGCGCCGGTCGATGACAAGGAGCAGGGCATGGCGCTGGTCAACGACAGCCCCTTCGGCCTGACCGCCGGTTTCTACGGTGCGCCGGAAGAAGTCGAATGGTTCTACGACAACGTCGAGGTCGGCGTCGCCTATTCCAACCGGCCGCAGGGCGCGACCACCGGCGCCTGGCCCGGCTATCAGGCGTTCGGCGGCTGGAAGGGTTCCGGCAGCACCGGCAAGGCGCTGGCGTCGTTCTACTACCTGTCGCAGTACATGCGCGAACAGTCGCAGACCCGCGTGGTGCGCGCGTAGGGCGGATCGGCGGTATCAGCCGCCGCTCAGCCGGTAGATGGTGCCGGACAGGTCGTCCGAGATATACAGGCCGTTGCCGCCGTCGGGAATCACGTCGACCGGCCGGCCCCAGCGGTCCTTGCCGGCGGCGCTGGTCAGCCAGCCGGTCACCAGATCGACCCGGTCGCCGACCTGGCCGCCGGCATCGACCGGGTACAGCGCGATTTCGTGGCCGTTGAAGGCGCTGCAGTTCCAGCAGCCGTGCAGCCCGGTCACCAGCGCGTTGCGATAGGCCGCCGGCAGCCCGGAATCCTGCAGGAAGCTCATGCCGAGCGGCGCCGAATGCGGCGGCAGGCCCTTGGTGGCGCGGTCGATCGCGCCGCAGTCGAGCTGGCTGCCGTCGGCGTTGAACTCCACGTCGCGGTCGTAGGGCATGTCGTCCAGCCCCTGATCCGGGTTGGAATTGCAGAATGGCCAGCCGTACTGGCCGCCATCTTTGACCTTGATCAGCAGGTCGGGCGGATGGCCATCGACGTAGCTTTGCAGCACCCGGCCGTAATCGTCCTGGCCGTCGCCGTCGATGTCGGCGTGGAACGGATAGGCGATGTTGTCGCGGTTGTTGACGACGATCCACAACTCGTCGCTGCCGGGGCGGAACGCCAGCCCTTCAGCGTTGCGGATGCCGCGCGCGTACAGGCGCCGGTTGCCGCCATCGAGGTCGTATTCATAGATCGCCCCACGGACCGGATCGGCGCTGCTGTCGCCGGTGCAGGCGTTGCAGCTGGAGGCGATCGACAGGTACAGCTTGCCGTCGTGCAGCGCGAAATTCTTCAGCGCGTGGCTGTAGGCGCCGCCGAGTTCCGGTGTCGAGGCGTCCGGCAGGTTGTCGATCAGCACTTCGATCGGGCCGATCGCGGTATCGCCGTCGCGGTAGGGCGCGCGGATCACGCGGTTCGATTCCGACAGGTAGACGTAGGTGGTGGCGCCGATCGTCTGGAAGGCGATGTCGTGCGGCTTGCTGAGGCCGGAGGCGAAAGTGTAGAGGCTTGGCGCGGCGTCGCCGTTCGGGCGCAGCAGGTTGATCTTGCCGCCGTCGGGGTCGGACACCAGCAGGTCGCCGTTCGGCGCCAGCGCCATGAAGCGGGCGTTCGGCACCCGCGCGAACACGCGGATGTCGAAGCCGGGTGGGACGTTCAGCGTGCGCGGCTGGTCGAATGGCGCGCTGGCCATGCCGGCCGGCACCCGCAGCACGATCTTCTGGCTGGCAGCCGGTGGCGTGCTCGGCGCGGTGGGAGGCGTGGCAGATGGTGGCGCTGCCTGCGAAGCACCGCCGCCGCCGCCGCAGGAAACCGCCGCCAGCGTGATTCCGAAGGCCGCCAGGAAAATCCATGCGGCCCGCCGCGCCGGTTGTGCGGCGCCGGCCCTCCGTTTGTCCCGATCGTCCATCGCGCACTCCCGGAAATGCCAGGAAAAGCGTGAAGGGGGGGAGTATGCCTTAAAATCGGCCTGTAACGGGCAGCTGGAGCCCGGCTTCAAAAATACACCCGTCAGTATGAAAAAATCACGGGTGTTTCAGGGGCTATTGCGCGACCCAGCCGCCATCCATGTTCCACGCGGCGCCGCGTACCTGGCTGGCCGCCGCGCTGCAAAGAAAGACCGCCAGTCCGCCCAATTGTTCCGGCGTGACGAAGTCGCCGGACGGCTGTTTTTCGGCCAGCAGGCTTTTCTTCGCTTCGTCGTTGGACAGGCCGCCCTGCGCCGCGCGCGCATCGACCTGCTTCTGCACCAGCGGCGTCAGGACCCAGCCGGGGCAGATGGCGTTGCAGGTGACGCCGGTCTGCGCGGTTTCCAGCGCGGTCACCTTGGTCAGGCCGACGATGCCGTGCTTGGCGGCGACGTAGGCCGATTTCTGCGCCGAGCCGACCAGCCCGTGCGTGGATGCGATGTTGATGATGCGGCCCCAGTTGCGCGCCTTCATGTTCGGCAGCGCCAGCCGGGTAGTGTGGAAGGAGGAACTCAGGTTGATGGCGATCACCGCATCCCATTTTTCCGGCGGGAAATCCTCGATGTTGGCGACGTGCTGGATGCCGGCGTTGTTGACCAGCACATCGACCGCGCCGAACTTGCCGGCGGCGAACTCCATCATCGCCACGATCTCGGCCGGTTTCGACATGTCGGCATGGTGATAGGCGGTTTGCACCCCATATTCGGCGGCGACCTCGGCCTGCAGTCTGGCGATCTCGGCGGCGTCGCCGAAGCCGTTGAAAACCAGGTTGGCGCCTTCGGCGGCCAGCGCCCGCGCGATGCCCAGCCCGATGCCGGATGTGGAGCCGGTGACCAGTGCGGTTTTTCCTTTGAGCGAATGCTGCATGTTGCCTCCCGTGGGTGTCGATGACGGCGTGTCGTCACGATTTTAAGCGCATCGACAGTAAAATGCCGGTATCCACCACCCAGTAAAAATACCATGACCGAACCGCTTATCAAGACCGTTCAATGCCTGTCCCCGGCCGGCCTGCACCGCATGGCCTACAAGGAGTGGGGCGATCCGCGCAACCCGAAAGTGCTGCTCTGCGTGCATGGCGTGACCCGCGTCGCCGACGATTTCGACGATCTGGCGCGCGCGCTGTGCGGTGATTACCGGGTGGTCTGCCCGTACGTCGCCGGCCGCGGCCGCTCCGATCCGCTGGCCGATCCGGCGCATTACCAGGTGCCGCAGTACGTCGCCGACATGGTGACGCTGCTGGCGCGGCTGGAGGCCGACACGGTGGACTGGATCGGCACTTCGATGGGCGGCCTGATCGGCATCGGCCTGGCGTCGCTGCCCGGCAGCCCGCTGCGGCGCCTGATCCTGAACGACATCGGTCCGAGCCTGAACTTCCCGGCGCTGGCCCGCATCGGCGACTACATCGGCCAGGAAACCCGCTTTGCCAGCTTCGACGAGGCGGTCGCCTACATCCGTGAAATCTCGCAGCCGTTCGGCCCGCACAGCGAGGCCGAATGGCGCAAGCTGGCCGGCGACGTGCTGCGCCAGACCGCCGACGGCCAGTGGACCCGCAACTACGATCTGAAGCTGGCGCTGCCGTTCAAGGCAATCACGCCGCAGATGGCGCAGCAGGGCGAGGCGGCGCTGTGGGCCGCCTACGACGCGATCCGCTGCCCGACGCTGCTGGTGCGCGGCGCCGAATCCGACCTGCTGTCGGCCGAGACGGCGCAACGCATGACCGAACGCGGGCCGCGCGCGCAGCTGGTGGAAATTCCCGGTGTCGGCCACGCGCCGACCTTCATGCACGCCGATCAGATCGAGATCGTGCGCCGCTTCCTGCCGGCCTGAGGCCGGCATATCGCGAGAGGACACCATGGACATTCAACGCATGCACGTCGGCAAGCGGCTGTCGGAGTTCGCCGTCCACAACGGCACCGTCTACCTGGCCGGCCAGGTCGCCGAGGACACCAGCCACAACATCGAAGGCCAGACCCGCGAAGTGCTGGGCCACATCGACCGCCTGCTGGCGGAAGCCGGCAGCGACAAGTCGCGCATCCTGATGTGCCAGGTGTTCCTGGCCGACATCAAGGATGCGCCCGGCATGAACGCGGTGTGGGACGAATGGGTGGCGGAAGGCCACGCGCCGCCGCGCGCCACCGTCGAGGCGAGGCTGGCCAAGACCGGCTGGCTGGTCGAAATGGTGGTAACGGCGGCGCAGAAGTAATTTCATGGTTTCCACCGTCGCCAGCGCCGATGCGCTGCACGTACAGCTATGCGCCGGCCTCGGCGCCGAGGACAGCGCGCGCGTGCGGCGCGCGCTCGACTTCGTGCAGCCGCTGTACGCCGGCAAGACGGCGCTGACCGGGCAGGACGCGCTGCAGTTCGCGCAGACCGCCGCCTCGGTATTGGCGATGCTGGAAACCGACGCCGACACCCGCATCGTCGGCCTGCTGTTCGAACTGCCGGCGCTCGATCCGGCCGCCGCCGAGCGGATCGAGGCCGAGTTCGGCCACGAGATCGCCGAATTCGTCGCCGGCGTGCGCCAGCTGATCCGGCTGCATGCGGTGGCCTTCGGCTGGCAGCCGGGCTTGCGCGGCAAGAGCGTGGCGCCGGCTTCCGGCGCCCAGGTCGAGACGCTGCGCAAGATGCTGCTGGCGATGGCTTCCGACATGCGCGTGGTGCTGGTGCGGATGGCTTCGCGCGTGACCACGCTGCGCTACCTGACCGAGCGCAAGGCCGACAACGAGGACGCGCGCCGCTACGCCCGCGAAACCTTCGAGCTGTACGCGCCGCTGGCCAACCGGCTCGGCGTCTGGCAGCTGAAGTGGGAACTGGAAGACCTGTCGTTCCGGCTGCTGGAGCCGGCCGCCTACAAGCGCATCGCCAAGATGCTGGAGGAGCGCCGCATCGAGCGCCAGACCTTCGTGCAGGAAGCGATCCAGCGGCTGCAGCGGGAACTGGCGGCGGCCGGCGTCGCCGCCGAGGTGTCGGGCCGGCCCAAGCACATCTACAGCATCTGGAACAAGATGCGCGGCAAGGAGCTGGATTTTTCCGAACTGTACGACGTGCGTGCGCTGCGCGTAATCGTCGGCGACGTCAAGGCCTGCTATACCGCGCTCGGCATCGTCCATCACATCTGGACCCCGGTGCCGAGCGAATTCGACGACTACATCTCGCGCCCGAAGCCGAACGGCTACCGCTCGCTGCACACGGTGGTCACCGCCGAGGACGGGCGTGCGCTGGAAGTGCAGGTGCGCACGCGCGAGATGCACAACTTCGCCGAATACGGCGTCGCCGCGCACTGGCGCTACAAGGAAAGCGGCGGTTCCAATTTCGCCGCGCAGAAGTACGACGAAAAGATCGCCTGGCTGCGCCAGCTGTTGTCGTGGAAGACCGACGTCGCCGATTCGGTGGTCGGCGACGATCGCCGCGAATGGGTCGAGCAGCTGAAATCGGCGGCGCTGGACGACCGCGTCTACGTGCTGACGCCGCAGGCGCGGGTGATCGAACTGCCGCGCGGCGCCACGCCGATCGACTTCGCCTACCACCTGCACAGCGAGGTCGGCCACCGCTGCCGCGGCGCCCGCGTGGATGGCGTGATGGTGCCGCTGAACACCCCGCTGAAGAATGGCCAGACGGTCGAGATCGTCACCCTGCGCGCCGGCACCGGCGGCGTTGCCGAGGCGGCCGGGCCGTCGCGCGACTGGCTGTCGCCCGGCTATGCCGCCAGCAGCCGCACGCGCGCCAAGGTGCGCGCCTGGTTCAATGCCGTCGAGCAGCGCGAAACGCTGGCGCAGGGCCGCGCGCTGCTGGAAAAAACGCTGCAGCGCGAAGGCAAGACTGCGGTCAATCTGGAAGACCTGGCGCGCAAGCTCGGTTTTCCCAAATCGGACGATTTGTTCCTGGCGCTCGGCAAGGACCTGTTGAGCATGCGGCTGGTCGAGCAGGCGCTGCACGGCGATGACGCCGCCGCCCGGGAAACCGAACCGGACGAAGCGGCGATCACCCGCAAGAGCCGCGCCTCCAGCGTCGCCCAGGGCGCGCAGTCGGGCGTGCTGGTGGTCGGCACCGAAGGCTTGCTGACGCAACTGGCGAAATGCTGCAAGCCGGCGCCGCCGGACGCCATCGTCGGCTTCGTCACGCGCGGCAATGGCGTGTCGATTCACCGCGCCAGCTGCCGCAATTTCGCCGAGATGCGGCGCCGCGCGCCGGAGCGGATGATCCAGACCACCTGGGGGCAGCCGGCCGCCGACACCGTCTATCCGGTCGATCTGTTCGTGCTGGCCAACGACCGCCAGGGTCTGCTGCGCGACATTTCCGACGTGCTGCTGCGCGAAAAGATCAACGTCATCGGCGTCAGCACGCAAAGCGCCAAAGGCCAGGCGAAGATGGCCTTCACCGCCGAGATCGGCTCCACCGCGCAGCTGCAGAAGGCGCTGTCGGTGATCCGCGAGGTGGCCGGCGTGCTGGAAGCGCGCCGCCACTGAAGCGGTTTCAGCCGGCCGCCGGCCGCTCCAGCGCGGCTTCCCCGGCGGCGGCTTCCTGCAGCACCCGCAGCGGATGGCCGAAGCGCACGCCGCGCGCGGCGCAGGCGCGCATCAGTTCCAGGTTGATGCGCTGCTGGATGTCCATGTAGACGTTGTAGTCCGGGCTCAGCACGTAGTACACCACTTCGTATTCCAGCGCGCTGTCGCCGAAGCCCTTGAAGTGGGCGCGATCGAAGCGGGTCTGGTCGATCGATTCGATGATCTGGCGCGTCACCCGCGAAATTTCCTCGACCTGCTCGACCGGCGTGCGGTACGACAGCCGGAAGCCGAACACCACGCGCCGCTGCTGCATGTACTTGTAGTTGTGCACGGTCTGCTTCAGCAACTCGGTGTTGGAAATCACCACGCGCTCGCCCGACAGGCTCTGGATGCGCGTGGTCTTGACGCCGATGTGGGTGACGGTGCCGAGGGTGTCGCCGAAAATGATGAAGTCGCCGATCTCGAACGGCTTGTCGAAGGCGATTGCCAGCGAGGCGAACAGGTCCGACAGGATGGTCTGCAAGGCCAGCGCCACCGCGATGCCGCCGATTCCCAGGCTGGCCACCAGCGCGGTGACGTTGACGCCCAGATTCGCCAGCACCGCCAGCGCCACCGTGAGCCAGACCAGCAGCCGCAGCAGGAATACCAGCGTGGTGGTGGTGGCGCGGCTGCGCGGATCGGCCTGGTCGGCGCCGTCGGTCTGGCGGTTCAGCCACAGGTTGATGCCGCGATTCAGCCACAGGCCGACCTGCAGGCCGAGCGCCAGCACCCAGCCGTGGCCCAGCCACGGCGACCAGTGCGCCGGCAATTCGATGGTGCCGAAGCCGATCAGCAGCGCCACCAGCAGCAACAGGAAACGGTTGGTGTGCAGCAGCACTTCGGCGATGATCTGCGCCGGCAGCGCCTCGCTCCGGCGCGCCAGCGCGCGGATGCGGCCGGCGATCAGGCGCAGCGCGGCGCCCAGCACCAGATAGCTGAGCAGCGCGGCGGCGGCGGCGATCAGCCAGCTCTCGGGGGGAATGTCGAGCAGGCGTTTCCAGTTCGGGAAGTTCATCGGTACGGGATTCCTTTGTGGATCAGGGTGGGGCGGGGCGGATGCGGCATGGATACTCCCTCATCCGCCGGTCGGTCGCGGAAGTATACCAAGCAAGACAGGCGCATACTCCCATGATTTGGCAATTCCGCTTCAGCTCAGCGTCCGTGCGATGCGCTCCAGCAGCACCGCCATTTCTTCCTGCCGGCGCAGGAAGAAGCGCGCGCCGGACAGCGGCGACGGTTCGACGCGCACCGTCAGCCACTGCGGCGGCGCCTGCGCGAAGATCGCTTCGTCGGTGTCGTCGTCGCCGGCGTACAGCGCGCTTTCCAGACCCTCGCGCCGCAGCAGCGATTGCAACGCCTGCCGCTTGTCGGATGCCTGTTCCGGCATCAGGTTGAACACGTGCTTGCCGCCGATCACGCGCGGCAGCGGCCGCAACGCCGTCAGCACGCCGTGCAGCCAGCCGGCGGCGGCCTGCGGATCGGGCGCCAGCCGGTAATGCAGCGTCAGCGAATAGGTCTTGTCTTCCATCGCCACGCCGGCGGCGGCATCGTCCGCCAGCAGCCGCGTCAGCTGCGCATGCCAGCCAGCGCAGGCGGCGCGGCAGGCGGCCAGCCGCTCATCGTTGCCGGGAATCCCCTCCAGGCCGTGGTTGCCGACCAGGTATTTCGGCGCCACCCCGAGCCGCTGGCGCAGGTCGGCGACGCCGCGGCCGCTGATGATCGCCACCGGCGCCGCCGCGCACAGCGCCGCCAGCGTCGCCCGCGTGGTTTCCTCCATGCGGGCATCCTGCGGGCGATCGACGATCGGCGCCAGCGTGCCGTCAAAATCGAAAGCCAGCAGCACCGGCGCCGCCAGCGTGCGTTCCAGCGCGGCCGCGCCGGTATCGGAAAACAGATATTTCATGGCTGCCTCGCTGCCGTCCGGCTGTGCGAATCGATGCGCGCCGCCACCCGCTCGCGCTGACGCACGTGCGAGGCGTCCAGCAGCATGCGGCCGGCCCAGCGGTAGACGTTGAAATCGCGCACCATGCGGCGCAGGCTGCGCATCCGTTCGCGCTGCTCGGCGGCCGGCATCGTCACCGCCTGGAACAGCGCATCGGCGGTCTGCTCGGTGTTGTAGGGATTGACGATCAGCGCCTCGTGCAATTCGCGCGCGGCGCCGGCGAACTGGCTCAGCACCAGCGCGCCCTGTTCGTCGTCGCGCGCGGCGATGAATTCCTTGGCCACCAGATTCATGCCATCGTGCAGGCTGGTGACCACGCAAACGTCACAGGCGCGGTAGTGCTCGATTACCGAGCGCGTGCTGTGATGCTCGATGCGCAGCATGATCGCGCGGTAGGAACCATCATCGGAAAAGCGCTGGTTGATGCGCTCGGCGGTGGCGCGCGCGCGTTCCTCGAAGTGCTGGTATTCCTCCAGCGACGAGCGCGACGGCGCGGCGATCTGGATCAGCGAAAAGCGGCCGATCAGTTCCGGATGCCGTTCCAGCATGGTCTCGACCGCCAGCAGGCGCTCGATGATGCCCTTGGTGTAGTCGAGCCGGTCCACCCCGACCGCCAGCAGATAGTCGTCCGGCACGCCGAGCCGCTGGCGCAATTCGGCGCGGCAGTCCGGCACCGGCTTCCAGTCCCGGGCTTCTTCCACCGGCCAGTGGATCGAGATCGGATAGTTGGCCACCACCGTCGGCTTGCCGCGATAGGAAATCTTCGACAGTTCATGCTCGATGCGCGCTTCCAGGAAGCGGTCGGCGGTCTCGATGAAATTCTTGCAGTGCAGCCGGGTATGGAAGCCGAGGATGGTGCTGCCGAGCAGACCTTCGAGGATTTCCTTGCGCCACGGGCAGATGCCGAACGATTCTGGATTCGGCCACGGGATGTGCCAGAAGGTGATGATGGTGGCCTGCGGCAGCCGTTCGCGGATCATCTTCGGCAGCAGCGCGAAATGGTAATCCTGCACCAGCACGATCGGATTCCCGGTGCGCGCCTCGGCCGCCACCGCGTCGGCGAAGCGGGCGTTGACCTTGCGGTACTGCTCCCAGTCATCGACGCGGAATACCGGCCGGACGTGGGCGATATGGCAGAGCGGCCACAGGCCCTCGTTGGAAAAGCCGAAGTAATACCCCTTTTCTTCCTCGTCGCTCAGCCAGATGCGGCGCAGCGTATAGGCCGGATCGTCGGGCGGCACCGCGATGCGGTCGTGATGGTCGGTGACGTCGCGGTCGGCCGAACCGTTGCCGTGCGCGATCCAGGTGCCGGAACAGGCGCGCATCACCGGCTCCACTGCCGTCACCAATCCGCTGGCCGGGCGCCGTACCTCGATCGCGCCATCCTCGCCGCGGGTATGGATGTACGGCTCGCGGTTCGACACCACCAGCACTTCGTCGCCGGACAATTGATCGTGCAGCAGCCCGCGGATCGTGTCGGCATTCCACTGCGGCATGCTCTCGTCGCGGATGCGGCGCTCCTCGTCGATTTCGCGCAGCACTTCGCGCAGATCGCCCATCAGCGGCTGCAGTTCCGGATTGGCCTGGACGAACGGCTGTGTCGGCGCCTGGCCGCGCAACACCGCCCGCACTCCCGACACCCAGCTGCGCCAGGACAGCTGAGCCACCGCCACCGTGATCAGCGAGACGATCACGCCCAGCACGCCGAACAGCAGAATCACGTAGCGGCGCGTGTCGGCGCTGCGGCGCTCGACGAAACTCATGTCGTGCAACACCACCAGATCGCCCAGATCGTGGCCGTCCGCCTGTAGTGGGCTGACCGCCATGTGCAGCGGCCCCTGCGGCAACCGCAGCAGGGAACCCGGACGGCCGTCGCGCCGGTGCGGCAACTGGCAGCCGACCGCGTCGGGGAAAGTCTGGGTGCGATACAGCAGCTTGCCGGACGGGTCGCAGAAACCCAGCGCGTACAGGCGGTCGTCGCGGATCGAACCGTTCAGGATCGAGACGATGCCGGCTTCGTCGTGCGCCGGCACCAGGGCCGCCAGCGGCCGCTGCAGCGCTCCCGCCACCATCTGCGCGCGGGTGTCGAGATCGCGGATCGACCACTTCAGGGTCATTCCGTCGACCAGCGGCACCACCACGTAGGCCAGTACGGCCAGGGCCAGAATCAGCGGCAGCAGAAAACGAAGCGACAAACGCATGCAGAACTCTCCTTGTGCAGGATGGCGCGGCATCGCGGCCGATGGCGGAACAGGGCGCTGCGATGCCGCGCCGGTGACTGACAGACCATGTTTTTTCGACAACGTTCTGACCGCGCGGCCGTTGCCGTCATTCCAGGTCAAGCAAATTTCGGATCGTCGCGCCGCGCAGGCGGCAGATCCACGGGCGGAAAACATCCGCAGGATGACCAGACGCGAAACACCGTGGTGCGCTGGCCCAAGGACAACAGCTTGGAGAAGGTTCGGGAGTAAAACCGAGGCCGAAAGGATAGCATACCGATACCAGCACCCGGACATGAGCGGCTTTCCCGCCCCGAAAAACCGCCGCGGCAGGTCAGCATGATGCAGTGCTGGCAAAAACAAAAATTTGCCGATATAATTCCGCTTCTTCAGGCGCGTAGCTCAGCTGGTTAGAGCACTACCTTGACATGGTAGGGGTCGTTGGTTCGAGTCCAATCGTGCCTACCAGGACATGGCCGGTAAATCCGATGGCGGATTTACCGGCTTTTTGTTTTGCGCCGCCGGCAGAGGGCGGCGGTCATTTCCCCGTCACAATCGCCGTTTATCGTTGACGATTCCCGATGACGTTTTCCTTTCGCCGCTCGCCGCGACGGTCGCGGCGTGGTCGCTGGCGTTTGCCGTCGTGGCGGCGCGGTGAAAGAATGCGCATACTTCGGAACCTGTGCAATCACGAAAGGAAGCGATGTTCGCTGCGGTAGATCTGGGGTCCAACAGTTTCCGGCTGCATGTGGCCGAGCCGGACGGCGAGGCGTTGCGCGTAGCCAAGAGCGCACGCGATCCGGTCCGGTTGGGGTCGGGGCTGGACAGCCGTGGTTATCTGACCGACGCTGCCATCGACACCGGCATCGAATCGCTGCGGCGCTTTGCCGGCATCCTCGGCGCCTACCAGCTGGAAGCGGTGCGCGCGGTGGCGACCAATACCTTGCGGGTGGCGAAAAATGCCGCTGCCTTCCTGACCCAGGCGGAGCGCGCGCTCGGCTATCCGATCGACGTGATTTCCGGCGAGGAGGAGGGGCGCCTGATCTATCTGGGCGTGGCCAGCCACGTCGCCCGCGCCGACGAGCGGCGGCTGGTGCTGGACATCGGCGGCGGCTCTACCGAGTTGATTCTCGGTCGTGGCGCCGAAACCGAGCGGGTCGAGTCGTTCGGCATCGGTACTGCGCGCCAGAGCCTGATGTTCTTTCCCGGCGGCCGCATCGAGGAGGCGTCGTTCGACGCGGCGATCCTGTCGGCGCGTTCGCAGTTCGAGGAAGCGGCGGCGCTGTTCGCGCCGGAGCACTGGAGCCAGGCGTATGGTTCTTCGGGCACGGTGCGGGCGATCGCCGAAGTGATCTCCCGCAATGGCATCGGCAACGGTCAGCTCGATCTGGCCAGCCTGCTGGCGCTGAAGCAGTATCTGTTGCAGCATGGCCGGCTGGACGCGGTGTCGCTGTCGGGCATCAAGCCGGAACGGATGCCGATGATGCTGGGCGGGCTGGCGATCCTGCTCGGGCTGATGCAGGAACTGGACATGCAGACGCTGCAGCCGGTCGAGGCCGGCCTGCGTTTTGGCGTGCTGCGCGATCTGCAGCTGCGCGCCACCCGGCGCGACCGGCGCGAGCAGTCGGTGCAGGCTTTCCTGCGCCGCTTCGGCGCCGATCCGGCGCGCGCCCAGCGCACCGCCGATGCCGCCGCCACGCTGTACCGCCTGCTGAAGCCGGCCGCCGATACTTACCAGAAGCCGCTGTACTGGAGCGCGCTGCTGCATGAGGTCGGGCTGGCGGTATCGCAGAGTTCCTATCACAAGCATTCCGCCTATCTGGTCGAGAACGCCGATCTGCCCGGCTTCACCGGCCGCGAGCAGCGCACCATGGGGCAGCTGGTGCTGGCGCACAAGGGCAATCTGCGCAAGCTCGGCGCGGCGCTGGCCGAGGCCGATTTCGCCAAGGCGGTGCTGGCGCTGCGGCTGGCGGTGATGCTGGCGCATGCGCGCATTCCCGATGAGCCGGACATTTTGCGGCCGCGCATGCAGAACCGGGTCGAGCTGGAAATCCCGCGCGACTGGCTGGCCGCGCATCCGACCGTTTCCTGCTGGATGCGCAAGGAGCAGGAGTGGTGGGACGAGGTGGATGTCGATTTCACCGCGCGGGTGCGCTGAACCCGCGTCGCTGAATAGCCGTACGGCGGCGCGGCGCCCGGCCACGCGCGCCGCTCAGAACACCAGCTTGCCGCCCTTGCCGAACAGCGCGATGTCGAGGTAGTTGGACAACCGGTTGCCGTCGCCGTTGACGCCGACCGCCAGTCCGCCCAGATCGATTTCGCGCGGGCGCGCGCGCCAGTCGCGCAGCATCGTCCGGCCGGCCAGCGGCGCCTGTTGCAGCGCCCGCGTCAGCGATTTGGCGGCGGCGAAGCCTTCCAGCGTCAGCGCCGACACGCTTTCGTCCCGATAGACCTTCATCATGTTCAGATGCTCGCTCTGCAATGGCGAGGTGGCCGAGGCCGGGTTCGGCACCACCTGTGAAAACACGGTCCATTCGACGGCGGCCGGGCCGGCCAGTTCGCGCAGGGTTTCCAGGTTGGTCAGCGAGGTGCCGGCGACGAAGGTCTGCGGACGGTGGCGGCGGAATTCCTTCAGGAACAGCGCGGTGCCGATGCTGTCGGCGATCACCAGCACGAAGCCGGGTTTGGCGGCCGCCATGCGGGCGGCATCGGCGGCGAACTGCGGTCCCGGTTTGGCGGTTTCGCCGATCCGCACGGTGGCCGCCAGATGCAGATGACGTGAGGAAATTTCTTCGTTCAGGCCGCGGTAGGCTTCGGCGTTGCTCGGCGACGGCTGATACACCACGCCGATGTCCTGAATGCCGAGGCGGGCGAAGTGGTCGAAGATGTGGCGGATTTCCTGCTGGTAGCCGGGGCGCCAGAACAGCACCGGCGCGCTGGCCGGTACGCTGACCGCCGCCAGCGGCGCGAACAGCGTCAGGCCGCTGCGGCGGAACGCGCCGTCGGCCAGCACTGCCTGCAGCACGTCGTCGCCGACGCCGCCGAACAGGTAGTCCACCTGGTCATGTTCGATCAGTTCCGCCACCGCGCTGGTGGCTTCCTTCGGCTGGCCGTGGTCGTCGCGCACCACGTAGCGGATACGGCGGCCGCCGATGCCGCCGGCGGCGTTCAGCGCGTCGAAGCAGGTCTTGATGCCGGCGACGTAATCGCGGCCGATGGCGCCATTGGGGCCGGACAGGTCGATCGCCTGGCCGATCACGATCTGGCCGGCATGGTCGGCGGCCGGCGCGGCGGGCGGCAGCAGCATCAGCGCGGCGAGCGCCAGCGGGCGCGAAAATCGGATCAGTGTTGGCAGCATGGCAAGTTCGGTAAATGAAAATGCGCCGATTCTGCCGGCCGATTGTGACCTGCCGATGAATCCCGACGGGCCGCCCGGGAGCGGTGTCGGCTGTCATCAAACCGAAACCCGGCTGTCATGCGGATGAAGCAATCGGCCACTAGTCTGTGCCCGTCACCACATTGAAAAAAGGACGACGCATGAGACTGCAGACCGCCATCGCCGAAGCCAATTCGGGCGCGCCGAAACTGGCGCTGTCGCTCGCCTCCACGGAGGAAGAAGTGCGCGAGGTGCAGCGCCTGCGCTACAAGGTGTTCATCGAGACGATGGGCCTGGCGGCGCTGGCCGATCCGGAACAGCTGGACCGCGACGAATTCGACGGCCATTGCGATCACCTGATCGTGCGCGACACGGCCACGCTGAAGGTGGTCGGCACCTATCGCTTGCTGAGCCCGCAGGCGGCGCGCCGCCTCGGCCGTTTCTATTCCGAGCGCGAATTCGATCTGCGCCGGCTCGATCATTTGCGCGGTCGTCTGGCCGAAGCCGGGCGCGCCTGCATCCATCCGGACTACCGCAGCGGCGGCGTGATCATGCTGCTGTGGGCCGGGCTGGCCGCCTACATGCAGCGCGAAGGCTGCGATTACCTGATGGGCTGCGCCAGCGTCAGCCTGGCCGACGGCGGCCACAACGCGGCGGCGCTGTACCGCGAACTGCCGGCGCACAGCCTGGCGCCGGCGGAATACCGGGTGACGCCGCATCTGCCGTTCCCGGTCGAGGAGCGCGAAGCCGGCCACGCGCCGAAAGCGCCGCCGTTGTTGAAGGGCTATCTGCGCAGCGGTGCCTGGATCTGCGGCGCGCCGGCCTGGGATCCGGATTTCCACAGCGCCGATTTCTTCCTGCTGCTGCCGCTGGCGAAGCTGGACCGGCGCTATGCGCGCCACTATCTGAAGGATGCCGCCTGAGCGGTTTCAGCGCAGCGGAATCGGCAGTTCGGCCGGCACCGGCACCGCGGTCACGCTGTTTTTCGGGCTGCCTTCGATTACGCGGTCGGAATACACCAGATAGACCAGGGTGTTGCGGTGGCGGTCGGCCATGCGCACCACCCGCACGTGCTTGAACAGGAAGGAAGCGCGCGCGTTGAACACTTCTTCCTGCGGCGCGATCTTGTCGCGGAACGAAATCGGGCCGACCTGACGGCAGGCGACGGCGGCGTCGGAAGTGTCCTCGGCCAGTCCGAGCGCGCCCTTGTAGCCGCCGGTGCGGGCATGCGACAGGTAGCAGGAGACGCCGGCCACGGCCGGATCATCGAACACGTCGACGACGATCTTGTCGTTCGGACTCAGCAGTTTGAAGGTGGTGCTGACCTCGCCGACGGTTTCGGCGCGGGCGGCCAGCGCCGCCAGCAGCAGGGCGGCGGCGAACGGTATTTTCATCGAAAACTTTCCGGCTGGGCCGGCGCGGCACAGGGCGTCACGCTAGCATTTTCCATTAATGGGGGGGAGTATTTTTGAAGCCTGGCTCCGGCTGCCCGTGACAGGCCGTTTTTTTGCCATACACACGGGTGTATATAAAAACACAAGATACCGGGGCCAGCGCAGCAGCGCTATTTTGCCAGTTCCGGCGCCAGCACCGCGCGCAGGTAGCAATGGTTGCCGTCGCCATCGCGGTCGCGCTGGCCGATCCAGACGATGCCGCCCTTGCGCACCGTCCAGTCCTGCGCCTGGCCGGCGATCAGCAGCGCCACCGCCTGGCCGAGCGTCGGCTGGTGGCCGATCAGCAGGACCGGTTCGCGGCCGTCCGGCCAGCCGGCCGCCGCCAGCAATTGTTCCGGCCCGGCATCCGGCGCCAGATCGGCGTGGATGCGGAATTTGCGCTGCAGCGCCTCGGCGGTCTGGCGGCAGCGCAGCGCCGGGCTGCACAGGATGCGGCAGCTGCTGGGCAGCTTGCGGTCCAGCCAGGCCGCCATCTTGGCGGCCTGCCGGCGTCCGCCGGGAGTCAGCGCGCGCTCCAGGTCCGGTTCGCCCGGTTCCGCCTCCGCATGTCGCCACAGGATCAGTTCCATGCCGCCTCCGTCCGTCATTTCGGGATGGCTTGCGCCTGCGCTCCCAGGGCTTCCATCAGCACCTGCTGGGCGTTGTACGGCGCCTGCCGGGCGCGCGGCTTGCGCTGGTGGTAGTGGCCGTCGGAATCCAGCAGCCAGGCGCTGGTGTTGTCGCGCAGATACGGCGTCAGGCCCTCGGCCAGCACGCGCTTCTTCAGCGACTTGTCGAGCACCGGGAATGCCACTTCGACCCGGCGGAACAGGTTGCGGTTCATCCAGTCGGCGCTGGCCAGGTGGACGTCGTGCTGCAGGTCGTTGCGGAAGTAGTAGATGCGGCTGTGTTCCAGGAAGCGGCCGATGATCGAGCGCACCCGGATGTTTTCCGACAGCCCCGGCACGCCCGGACGCAGCGCGCAGGCGCCGCGCACGATCAGATCGATCTTGACGCCGGCGTTGGAGGCGGCGTACAGCGCGCGGATCACCGATTCGTCCAGCAGCGCGTTCATCTTGGCGATGATGCGCGCCGGCCGTCCGGCGCGGGCGATCTTGGCTTCGTTGTTGATCGCCCGGACGATTTCCTTTTGCAGCGCGAACGGCGCCAGCCACAGATGGTTGAATTTTTTCGGCTTGCCGAGACTGGTCAGGTGCAGGAACACTTCGTTGACTTCGCCGGCCAGCCCGGCGTGCGCGGTCAAGAGGCCGAAATCGGTGTACAGCTTGGTGGTGGTCGGATGGTAGTTGCCGGTGCCGAGGTGGGCGTAGAAGCACAGCCGCCCCTGTTCGCGGCGGATCACCAGCGCCAGCTTGGCGTGCGTCTTCAGGCCGACCACGCCGTACACTACCTGGGCGCCGGCCTGTTCCAGACGGTCGGCCCAGTTGATGTTGGCGGCTTCGTCGAAGCGCGCCATCAGCTCCACCACCACCGTCACTTCCTTGCCGGCGCGGGCGGCGGCGATCAGTGCTTCCATCAGGTCGGAATTCATGCCGGTGCGGTAGATGGTCTGGCGGATCGCCACCACGTTCGGGTCCAGCGCGGCGGCGCGGATGAAGTCGATCACTGGCTGGAACGACTGGAACGGATGGTGCAGCAGCACGTCCTTTTTCTTCAGCAGCTCGAACATGTCCTCGGACGCCAGCAGCGCCGGCCGGCCGGGCACGAACGGCGGAAAGCGCAGCGCCGGCTGTTGCGCCAGGTCGATCAGCTCGGACAGCCGCACCATGTTGACCGGGCCGTCGACCGCGTACATGCGCGCTTCCGGAATGTCGAACTGGTCGAGCAGGAAGCGCGACAGCTGCGGCGGGCAGTTGGCCGCCACTTCGAGCCGCACGGCGACGCCGAACTGGCGCGTCTGCAATTCGCTTTGCAGCGCCTGGCGCAGGTTGCGCACTTCTTCTTCATCGACCCACAGATCGCTGTTGCGGGTGACGCGGAATTGCGAATAGGCGGTGACTTCGCGGCCGCTGAACAGTTCGGCGACGTGCGCATGAATTACCGAGGTCAGCAGGCAGAACGCCATTTCCCGCCTCGGGCACAGTTCCGGCGGCAGCCGGATCACGCGCGGCAGCACGCGCGGCGCCTTGACGATGGCGATCGCCGAATCGTGGCCGAAGGCATCCTTGCCGGCCAGTTCGACGATGAAGTTCAGACTCTTGTTGACCACCTGCGGGAACGGGTGCGAGCGGTCCAGCACGATCGGCGTCAGCAGCGGCCGCACTTCCTGCTCGAAATACGATTTCACCCAGGCGCGCTGCGCCTCGTTGCGGTCGGCATCGCGCAGCAGATGGATGCCGTGCGATGCCAGTTGCGGCAGGATGTCGTTGTTCAGCACCGCGTAGTGTTCGGCGATCAGCCGGTGGCATTCGATCGCGGTTTCGCGCAGCGCCTCGGCCAGCCGCGGCGAAACCGCCGTGGTGGCACCGATCTGGTTCTGCGCCAGCAGGCTGGCGATGCGGACTTCGAAGAATTCGTCGAGATTGCTGCTGACGATGCACAGATAGCGCAGCCGTTCCAGCAGCGGCACGTTTTCGTCCATCGCCTGCGCCAGCACGCGGCGGTTGAATGCCAACTGCGACAGTTCACGGTTCAGGTAGATGCCGTCCTGGCGGCTGTCGGCGGAAGCCGGTTTGCTGATTTTCAACTTGGTGATCATGCGCAAATTCCTGGCAAGAGTAGTGCGGCGCCAGTGTAGGCAGCGCTTGTGACAGGTTGATGACATCCTGATGACAGCCGGGGTTGCGGCCAATTCCGGCGCGGGTTTCGGGGCGTCATCAAGCTGTCATATTGGCTGATTACAGTTCGCCCTGTTTTACTTTCGTTCACTCAGGGAGCAACCATGCGACTGAATCAACTGATCAAATCCGCCGCTGTGGCGACGCTGGCTACCGCCGCTTTCGCTACCGCCCATGCTGCCGACATCACCGGTGCCGGCGCCACCTTCCCGTACCCGATTTACGCCAAGTGGGCTGAAGCCTACAAGGCTGCCAACAACGTCGGCCTGAACTATCAGTCGATCGGTTCCGGCGGCGGCATCAAGCAGATCAAGGCCAAGACCGTCGATTTCGGCGCCTCCGACATGCCGCTGCAGGCGGATGAACTGGCCAAGGACGGCCTGATGCAGTTCCCGGCGATCATGGGCGGCGTGGTGCCGGTCGTGAACCTGGAAGGCGTCGGCGCCGGCCAGCTGAAGCTGACCGGTGAAGCGCTGGCCGGCATCTACCTCGGCAAGATCACCAAGTGGAACGCGCCGGAAATCGCCGGCCTGAACCCGGACCTGAAGCTGCCGGCCACCGACATCACCGTGGTGCACCGCGCCGACGGCTCCGGCACCTCGTTCGTGTTCACCGACTACCTGTCGAAGGTCAGCCCGGAATTCAAGAGCACGGTTGGCGCCGGTACCGCGGTCAAGTGGCCGGTCGGCGTTGGCGGCAAGGGCAATGAAGGCGTCGCCGCCAACGTGCAGCGCGTCAAGAATTCGATCGGCTATGTCGAATATGCTTACGCCAAGAAGAACAAGATCGCCCACACCCAGCTGAAGAACCACGACGGTCAGCTGGTGCAGCCGGACGAAGAGACCTTCAAGGCCGCCGCCGCCGGCGCCGACTGGGCCAAGACGCCGGGCTTCGCGCTGGTGCTGACCAATCAGCCGGGCAAGGCCAGCTGGCCGATGACCTCGGCTTCCTTCATCCTGATGCACAAGTCGCAGGCTGATGGCGCCAAGGCCAAGGAAGTGCTGAAGTTCTTCGACTGGTCGTACAAGAACGGTGGCCAGATGGCTTCCGAGCTGGACTACGTGGCGATGCCGCCGGAAGTGGTCAAGCTGGTGCAGGACGCCTGGAAGAAGGAACTGACCGACGCAGCCGGCAAGGCGGTCTGGTAAGTTCCATGGCGGCGGGGCGGGCTGATGCCCGCTCGCCGTTTTGCGGGCCGCGGATGTTCGGGTCATTGCGGAATGACCGGACGGCGCGGCCCGCGCACCTTATTTCGCAAGGCGGACATCGATGAATGCCCTTCAACCTTCCGTTCAAGTTTCCGTTGTGCCGGCCGCCGAAGTCGGTGCCGGTGTCCTGCCCGAGCAGGTACTGGTGGCCGCGATGCGCCGCCAGCGGGTGCAGGATTTCCTGTTTCACAAGACTACGCTGGCCTTCGCGCTGACCGTGCTGCTGCTGCTGGCCGGCATCATCGTGTCGCTGGTGATCGGCGCCTGGCCGGCGCTGCGCGAATTCGGCCCGTCCTTCGTCACCACCATCGAATGGGACCCGGTCAACGACAAGTATGGCGCGCTGATCGCCATTACCGGCACCCTGGTGACCTCTTTCATCGCGCTGCTGATCGCCTTCCCGGTCAGCTTCGGCATTGCACTGTTCCTGACTGAAATCTGCCCGGTATGGCTGAAGCGTCCGCTCGGCACCGCGGTTGAACTGCTGGCCGGCGTGCCCAGCATCATTTATGGCATGTGGGGGCTGTTCGTGTTCGCGCCGTTCTTCGCCGACCACGTGCAGCCGTTTCTGGCCGCCACGCTCGGTCAGCTGCCGGCGATCGGCAAGCTGTTCCAGGGCCCGACCATGGGTATCGGCATCCTGACTGCCGGACTGATCCTGGCGATCATGATCGTGCCCTTCATCGCCTCGGTGATGCGCGACGTGTTCGAGATCGTGCCGGCGGTGCTGAAGGAATCGGCCTACGCGCTCGGCTGCACCAAATGGGAAGTGGTGCGCAAGGTGGTGCTGCCGTACACCCGCATCGGCGTGGTCGGCGGCGTCATGCTGGGACTCGGCCGCGCGCTCGGCGAGACGATGGCGATCACCTTCGTGATCGGCAACGCGCACCAGCTGTCGTGGTCGCTGTTCGCCGCCGGCAACAGCATCGCCTCGACGCTGGCCAACGAGTTCGCCGAAGCCGATTCGGTGCTGCACGTGTCGTCGCTGTTCGCGCTCGGCCTGATCCTGTTCGTAATTACCTTCATCGTGCTGTCGGCGGCCAAGCTGCTGCTGCTCGGCATGGCCAAGCGGGAAGGACACAAATGATGGATGCCGCCAATCTGACTGCCAATCCGGTCTATCGCCGCCGTCTGTGGGTACACCGGATCGGCATTTCGCTGTCGTTCCTGGCGATGGCCGCCGGTATCTTCTTCCTCGCCTGGATTCTGTTCACGCTGCTGATCAAGGGCGCCGGCGCGATCGACTGGGCGATCTTTTCGCACACCACGCCGGCGCCGGGCAGCGAAGGTGGCGGTCTGATGAACGCCATCGTCGGCAGCCTGCTGATGGTCGGCGTGGCGACCGTGGTCAGCACGCCGATCGGCATTCTGGCCGGCATCTACCTGGCCGAGTACGGCCAGGAAAGCTGGCTGGCGCAAGCCACCCGTTTCGTCACCGACATCATGCTGTCGGCGCCGTCGATCGTCATCGGCCTGTTCGTCTATGCGGTCTACGTCGCCCACGCCCAGCACTTTTCCGGCTGGGCCGGCAGCTTCGCGATCGGGCTGATCGCGTTGCCGGTGGTGGTGCGCACCACCGACAACATGCTGAATCTGGTGCCGCCGAGCCTGCGCGAAGCGGCTTTCGCGCTCGGCGCGCCGCGCTGGAAGGTCTCGACCCTGGTACGGCTGCGCGCGGTGCGCGCCGGTGTCGTCACCGGCGTGCTGCTGGCGGTGGCGCGCATTTCCGGCGAAACCGCGCCGCTGCTGTTCACCGCGCTGAACAACCAGTTCTTCAGCGCCAACATGAACGCGCCGATGGCCAACCTGCCGGTGGTGATCTACCAGTTCGCGATGAGCCCGTATGACAACTGGCGCTCGCTGGCCTGGGGCGGGGCGCTGCTGGTCACTTTCAGCGTGCTGGGATTGAACATCCTGTCGCGCACCCTGTTCAACCAGAAAAACCAACACTGACGGATTTCCCGATGATGACCTCTTCCATCGAAACGGCGCCGAAGGCGCAGGTGACACCGACGATCAGGATTTCCGGCCTGAATTTTTTCTACGGCGCTTTCCAGGGCCTGAAAAACATCAACCTCGACATTCACGACAAGCAGGTGACGGCCTTCATCGGCCCGTCCGGCTGCGGCAAATCGACGCTGTTGCGCACGCTTAACCGCATGTACGACCTGTATCCGGGCCAGCGCGCCGAAGGCAGCATCGTCTACGGCGGCCGCAACATCCTGGAACCGGGGCAGGACGTCAACATGCTGCGCGCCAAGGTCGGCATGGTGTTCCAGAAGCCGACGCCGTTCCCGATGTCGGTGTACGACAACATCGCCTTCGGCGTGCGGCTGTACGAAAACCTGTCGAAGGGCGAAATGGACGAGCGCGTCGAATGGGCCCTGCGCAAGGGCGCGCTGTGGGACGAGGTCAAGGACAAGCTCGGCAAGAGCGGGCTGTCGCTGTCCGGCGGCCAGCAGCAGCGGTTGTGCATCGCCCGCGGCATCGCGGTCAAGCCGGAAGTGCTGCTGCTGGACGAGCCGACCTCGGCGCTGGACCCGATCTCGACCGCCAAGATCGAGGAACTGATCAGCGAACTGAAGGGCGATTACACGATCGTCATCGTCACCCACAACATGCAGCAGGCAGCGCGCTGTTCCGACTACACCGCCTATATGTATCTGGGCGAACTGGTCGAATTCGGCGGCACCGACCGTATCTTCATGAATCCGGCGAAGAAGGAAACGCAGGATTACATCACCGGCCGCTTCGGTTGAGCCGGCCTTTTGAAAACCATCGCAGTGACAGGAGCACGGAGATGAGCGGCGACCATTCCTCGAAACAATACGACCTCGATCTGGAATCGATCCGGTCCAAGGTGCTGCTGATGGGCGGCACCGTCGAAAACCAGTTGCAGGAAGCGCTGCAGGCGTTCGCCGAAGGCGATACCGAGCTGGCGCAGCACGTGATCGGCACCGATGCTTCGGTGAACCGGCTGGAAGTGGTGCTGGACGACGCCTGCAGTCACCTGATCGTCAAGCGCCAGCCGACCGCCAACGACCTGCGCACGGTGATGGCGACCGTCAAGGTCATCACCGATCTGGAGCGCATCGGCGACGAGGCCACCAAGATCGCCCGCGCCGCCTTGACCGTGGCGCAGCGCGGCAGCGGCGCCATCAGCCATTCCGACATCGTCCGCACCATCGCGTCGAACGCTTCCGACATGCTGCACGATGCGCTGGACGCATTTGCCCGGCTCGATCAGGAGCAGGCGGAACGCATCATCGAACGTGATGACGTGATCGATCATGAATTTGGCTCTATCATGCGGACTCTGATCACTTTCATGATGGAAGATCCGCGTACCATCTCGGCCGCGCTCGATACGCTGTGGGTCGCCAAGGCGATGGAGCGGGTCGGCGATCATGCCACCAACATCGCCGAGTACGTGGTCTACATCGTCGGCGGCACCGACATCCGCCACGGCGGTGCCGGTGCCGCGCTTTCCGCTGGAGACGAACCGTAATTCATGGCCGTTGACAAGACCTCCATCCTGATCGTCGAAGATGAACCGGCCATCGTCGAGCTGGTCGCCTTTTCCCTGCGCGAAGCCGGCTGGGAGCCGTATGCCGCCGGCAGCGTCGGCGAAGCCTGGGATTCCCTGCGTGAGCGCATGCCGCAACTGATCCTGCTGGACTGGATGCTGCCGGACGGCAGCGGGCTGCGGCTGCTGTCGCGGCTGCGCGCCGACCGGCAATTTCAGCGCGTGCCGGTGATCATGCTGACCGCCAAAAGCATGGAAGAGGACAAGATTGCCGGCCTCGATGGCGGTGCCGACGATTACATCACCAAGCCGTTCTCGCCGCGCGAGCTGATTTCACGCATCCGCGCGCTGCTGCGCCGCAAGAGTCCGGAACATGGCGAACAGGTTTTGAGTGCCGGCGCCGTCAGCCTCGACCCGCTCGGCTTCACGGTCAGCGTCGGCGGTGAGCGGATCGAGATCGGCCACGCCGAGTTCCGCTTGCTGAAATTCCTGCTGGCGCATCCGGAACGGGTGTTTTCCCGCAGCCAGCTGCTGGACAAGGTGTGGGGCGATCATGTAGCGATCGAGGAGCGCACGGTGGACGTGCATGTGCTGCGCCTGCGCAAGGCGCTGAAGGAAGCCGGCGCGCTGGTCAAGACGGTGCGCAGCGTCGGCTACATGCTGTCGGAAAAATAATGGGCCAGGAGGCCGTCAGGCAACCGGGCGCTCTGAAGGTGGGTTTTCACTTATGAATCCGTTGCTGCTGTTCTGGGTGCCGGCGGCATTGCGGCTGGCCCTCGGCCTGGCTGGCGCCGGCCTGATCTGGGCTTTCTTCGGGCCGCGCTGGGCGGTATTGGCGGCGCTGGCGGTGCTGGTGCTGATGCTCGGGCTGCAGCTGCACTACCTGTACCGCTTGAGCCGCTGGATGGAAGACCCGACGCGCCGGCTGCCGGACGGCTGGGGCGCCTGGACCGACATCTTCGCCCGGCTGTACAAGCTGCACCGCGACAACAGCCGGAACCGCGAGGAACTGGCCGAATGGCTGGCGCGTTTCCGCCAGGCGATGCATCTGCTGCCGGACGGCGTCACCATCATGGACGACGTGCTGTTTCTCGAATGGTGCAATCCGGCGGCGGAACGCCATCTCGGGCTGTCGATGGCGCGCGACCGCGGCATGCGCGTGACCAACCTGGTGCGCCATCCGGATTTCATCGACTATGTGATTCTCGGCCGCTACGACACGCCGCTGACGCTGGCGCTGCGCGAGCGCAAGCTGATCATTCAGATCATTCCGTTCGAGAACCGGCGCCAGATTCTGGTGACGCACGACGCCACCGAGAGCGAACGGATCGAGCGGATGCGGCGCGACTTCATCGCCAATGCCTCGCACGAACTGCGCACGCCGCTGACGGTCATCAACGGGTTCCTGGAAATCGCCGACGCCCAGCCGCACCTCGATCCGCAGATACGGCAGAACCACGTCCGGCTGATGGTCGAGCAGGGCCGGCGCATGCAGAATCTGGTCAACGACATGCTGACGCTGACGCGGCTGGAATCGATCGACCATCCGCTGCGGCAGGAGCGGGTCGACATCGGCGCGCAGTTGCGCGAGGTGCTGCGCGAGGGCAACGCGCTGTCGGCCGGCCGCCATACGCTGACGCTGCAGATCGACGCGCCCGACATCGCCGGCAGCGCCGACGAACTGCGCAGCGCCTTCGGCAATCTGGTGTCGAACGCGGTGCGCTACACCCCGGACGGCGGCCGCATCGCGCTGCACTGGCGCATGTCGGACGCCGGCCCGCAGTTCGCGGTGCAGGACACCGGCATCGGCATCCGCGCCGAAGACATGCCGCGTTTGACCGAACGCTTCTACCGTGTCGACAAGAGCCGCTCGCGGGAAACCCAGGGCACCGGCCTCGGGCTGGCGATCGTCAAGCATGTGCTGCTGCGCCATCACGCCCGGCTGGATATCCAGTCGGAGCCGGGACGCGGCAGCACCTTCACCATCCAGTTCCCCGCCGGAGCACTCGCCGCCGACATGCCGACAACGGAGAAACAGGGGAGTATGCCTTAAAACAGGCTGTTTCTCGAAGTAAATACAACGGGTTTGAAAAATACACGGTGGAGTACGTAGATGGCGCATAATGTCGGCTTTGCGCGCCGAGTGCGCCTTGCCGTGTCATGCCGATCCGATTCGTGGTAGCCCGCCGCACCTCTCTCCGTTTCCTCGCCGCTTCGCTGATTGCGCCGCTGACGCTTGCCGGCTGCGCCGGCATCGCGCCGCGGCCAGTCCCGCCAGCGGATTCGCAGTCCGCAGCGCCGCCGGAGCCGGCACCGGCACCGCCGCCGCTGAAGATCGGTCTGGCGCTGGGCGGCGGCGCCGCGCGCGGTTTCGCCCACATCGGCGTGATCAAGGTGCTGGAAGCGCAGGGCATCGTGCCCGATCTGGTGGTCGGCACCAGCGCCGGCAGCGTGGTCGGCGCGTTGTACGCCGCCGGCAATAACGGCTTCGCGCTGCACAAGCTGGCGCTGGAGATGGACGAGGCGGCGATTTCCGACTGGTCGGTGCCGCTGTTCGCCAAGGTGTCCGGCGTCATCAAGGGCGAGGCGATCCAGAATTACGTCAACCGCAGCGTGCACGGCGTGCCGCTGGAGCGGCTGAAGCTGCCGTTCGGCGCGGTCGCCACCGATCTCGGCAGCGGCCGCGCGGTGCTGTTCCGGCGCGGCGATACCGGCATCGCGGTGCGCGCTTCCTCGGCGGTGCCGGGTGTGTTCCAGCCGGTCAAAATCGGTGGCCGCAGCTACGTCGATGGCGGTCTGGTGTCGCCGGTGCCGGTGCGCTTCGCGCACGAGATGGGCGCCGATTTCGTCATCGCGGTGAATATCTCGGCGCAGCCAGACCAGCAGCCGCCGGCCAATGCCAGCAGCGTCGACATGCTGCTGCAGACCTTCGCCATCATGGGCCAGAGCATCAATCGCTACGAACTGCGGCAGGCCGACGTGGTGATCCAGCCCGGCCTGGGCGCGATGAAGGGCAGTGATTTCGACAGCCGCAACCTGGCGATTCTGGCCGGCGAACAGGCGGCGACGGCGGCATTGCCGGCGCTGCGCGAAAAACTGCGGCAGGCGCGCGAAGGACATTCCGCGCGGCCATGAAAAAGGCCCCGCCGGAGCGGGGCCTGGTTACACTCGCCAAATGCCGGGATCAGCGCGAGTTGGCGACGTTCAGATCTTTCGGCGACGGCACCGTGGCCGGCTTGTCGCCGGTGCGGGCGAACACCCAGTCCACCAGCGTGTTGGCGACCAGGCTGGAGCCCGGCTCGCCCGGTGCCGGCGCATTGCTGGTTTCACCCAGCGAATCGTCGGCGGCGACGAAGTCGGTGTGCTTGTAGTAGCGCGAGTTGACGCTGGCCGCTACCGGCGACTTGGCCGCAGCTTCCGCCGATTGCACCGTGCCGGTCGAACCGATGTTGGTGTAATCGGTGATCAGCGGGAACATCGACGGATTGGTGGTCGAAGCCGCGCTCTGGTGGGCGTAGTACATCGGGACATTGACGACGCTCTTGTCGATGTCGATGTGGATGCCCTTGTAGTCGAACACGAAGGTCGGGCCGGAGCCAACGAAGCTCATTTCCGATTCGTAGCGTTCGGACGGATACCAGTTGGCGGTGACGATCTCGCGCGCATCGATGGTCCGTTCGCCGCTCAGCGGGAACGCATACGTGACCGGCTTGATGTTGGTCCGGTTGGTGGTCCAGGCATAGCCCTTCATGAACTGGCTGGCCTTGCTGACGCCGACCTTGGTGGTGGCCGGGATCGCCGAATTGCCGCCGGTGTCGATCCAGCCGTACACCTTCTTGTCGTCCAGCTGGGTCAATTGCGGCACGCACTTGCCGCTCGGCGTGTAGTCGCAATCGTTTTCATGGCCGGCCGCCGGCGTGAAGTCGAGCAGGCCGAGACCTTCGCCGAGGGCGATGATCAGCGGATCCTGCAGATTCACTTCCATCGGTGCGCCGGTCGCAGTGGTGGTGGTCGGACTGATGTCGAAGCCCATGCCGGAGCGCGCCAGCTGGGACAGGCGGATGGCGCCGAGGAAGGCATTGGCGGTATCCATGGTCGTGCCGGGGAAGTAGGTGGAGGTCAGCATGCCGGCCTGGCGCGGCGGGAACAGCGATTCCGCGTCGGGACCTTCGACCGAGTAGCTGAGGCTGGAGATTTCGCGCGCGCCGGCGGCCGGACCGGAGGCGGTGTTGGCGCCGGAAGCGTCGGTATACACCGGCCGCGCCCCGCTGCGCAGCGCATCGACCGCGGAGCGGAAGGTGTTGATCTGGGTGGCGCTCGGCGCGCCCGTGGTACCGTAGCTGCCGCCGTCCAGCATGATGATGCCGGCCAGATTTTCATAACCGCGCTTGTTGTCGGTGCCGAGCCGGCCGGCATACACGCTGGTGAAGGTGCCGCCCTGCGAGTGGCCCGCCAGGAACACGTTCTTGCTGCCGGATTGCTGCTTGACCAGCGCGATCATGTTTTCGACGTCGCGCGCATAGGTTTCAAAGCCCCATTCGGCCATGAAATTCAGGTCGCCCTGCTGCAGCGGACGCCAGGCGGCGTCCGGCCGGCCGGTCATGTCCTTCGGCGCGCCGACCGGGAACTTGCCACGGCCATCCAGCGTGGTGCGGTTGTCGGAACCCATGATCGACGGGCCGAAATAGTAGTTGACCGCCTGCGCCGGATCCTTTTCGACGATCGCCTTGCGCGCGCCCAGCGTATCGGCCAGGTGGGCGCCACGGCGCTGCACTACCCAGACTTCCAGCCGGCAGTCGGTCGCTTCCGCGCCGTCCTTGCAGGCGCCTTTGCGCAGATTCGCCTTGTGCACCAGCTGCGAGGCCAGATACATCCAGTGGCCCGGCGTGCTGGAAAAGCCCGGCATCACGACCAGCACCGCGTTGGCCGGCTTCGGATCTTCGCCATCCAGCGCCGAGCGCACCCGCAGGAAGGTGGCTTTGTTGAACGCTTCCGGCGTCTGCACCAGACCGGCATCGGTCGGTTGGGCGCCGCCGTCGATCTGCACGTATTCGCCGACCACATCCGGGTAGTCCGGCATCAACGCGCCGGCCAGCGGATCGGCCGGTGGTGGCGGCGGCTGGATGTCATGGGTGTCGCCACCGCAGGCGGTGGCCAGAACCGCGGCCGCCAGCATGACCGCGAGGGTCGAGCGTTTCAGGGCAAATTGCTTCATCGGTGATCTCCTGTTTTTTCGTGGTTATGCCGTCCGGCAGTATCCGGAACCACTGCGAATACGACGTGCGGCGGATCGTGATCCTTGTGAAATTAATTCAAGGTGATTAAATCCTAGCCGAGTCGTTTCGCCCTTTGTTCCTGTTTGTCGCCAATCGATTTGCGTTTCGCGCCAGATCGAGAGGATTGTAGACAGTCCGACAAGCCTTTCAGCCTGTAGATTGCTCAAGTAGACTAGACCTCCATTCAACGCTTTTTGCCGTCGCTTGTGTCGTCTACCTATACCGCAACCGTTCCGGTTTCCTACGTCAATACTTTCCTGGAAAACCTTGCCATTACCCCGGTTGAACTGGGCCGCATCACCGGCCAGGCCGGAATTCCGTCCGAATTGCTGTCGATGCCGGGCGCGCGCCTGACCCGCGAGCAGTTCTCCACGCTGTTTCAGTTGCTGGTGGCCCGGCTCGACGACGAGATGCCCGGTCTGTACGGCCGGCCGCTGCGGCGCGGCACCCTGAAGATATTGATGATCCTGATGCTGGACGCGCCGACTCTGCAGTCGGCGTTGCGCCGCTGGCATCAGTACGACCATGTGCTGCACGATGATTTTTCGTTCACGATCGAGCGCGGTGACGAACTCACCCGTATCGGCATCAATCTGTATCCGCGAGAGGCGCGCAGCCCGCGTCTGGTGCAGGAACTGCATCTGAAACTGGTGCACGGGATTGCGTCCTGGGTGATCGGCAAGAAGATCGAGCTGGAGCGCCTCGATTTTGCCTTCCCGCGGCCGGCGGACGCCTCGGAATACATCTTCGTGTTTCCCGGCCCGGTGTATTTCGACCAGCCGCGTACCGCGATGCATCTCCGCTCCGGGTATCTGGACATGCCGATCCAGCATCGCAGCAAGCTGGAGTTGCGCGATTTCCTGCTGAATGCACCGGGCAACTGGTTCTTCGTGCCGTTCAACGAGCGCATCCTCAGCCATCAGGTGCGCCAATGGCTGGACGAGCACCTGCATGAAGCCACGACCATCGACACTGCCGCGCAAGCCCTGAACTATTCGACCCGCACGCTCGGCCGGCGGTTGAAGGAGGAGGGCACCAGTTTCCTGCAGATCAAGGATGGTCTGCGGCGCGATGTCGCCATCCATAAACTGACTCGCACCCGGGAATCGATCGATGTGATCGCGACGGCGATCGGCTTCACCAGCCTGCCGGCGTTTTACCGGTCATTCCGCATCTGGACCGGCGGCACGCCTGGTTCCTACCGGCGCAACCGGAACGAGGAAAAGGCGGAGGTCGCGCAACTGCGCTGGAAATGAATGGCGGAAGAAGAAAAGGAGAGAGCGGGGCGGCCGGACAAGTGCGCCGGCCTCAGTCCTGGTCCGGCTCGTGGATGCGGCGCGCGCCGTTGAAGCGCTTTTTCCAGTAGTTGATGTTCATGCTTTCGATGCGCACCCGACCACCTCTGGAGGGAGCGTGGATGAACTTGTCGTCGCCCAGATAGATGCCGACGTGGGAAAAGCCGCGCCGCAGCGTGTTGTAGAACACCAGATCGCCCGGCTGCAGATCGGCGGGATCGACGCGCTCGCCGACCCGGCTGATTTCAAGCGAGGTGCGCGGCAATTCCTTGCCCCAGGCTTCCTTGAACACGTATTGCACCAGACCGCTGCAATCCAGTCCGTGCTCCGGCTGGTTGCTGCCGTATTGGTAGCGGATGCCGAGCAGGTCGATCGCCTGCTGCGCCAGCACCGCGGCGCGGCTGGTCAGTTCGCTGGTGAAGCCTTGCAGTCGCTCCAGCCGGCTGGCGGAGTGTGCCGGCAGTTCGTCGCCGCTCGCCGTTCCGCTGGCCAGCAGGCTGGCACCCAGCACGCCGGCAATCGCCAGGCGGCGCAGCGAAGGCAGGAACGATCGTGGCGGCATGAAGTTATTGATTTGTTACATCAAGACGGGCATAAAACGCAACAATGTAAGGGATTCAGGCAAAACTGTCAAAATCTGACATGTCCGGGTATGCTTGCCAAAAAAATTCCCTTGGAGCACTTGCCGCATGTCCCCCGCAGTACCCTCAGACCGCCGCGCCCAGTCCCGCATCCTGATCGCCGACGATTCACGCATCGTGCGCGCAACGCTGATCAAGCACATCGAGGGATTGTTCGAGTTTCGCGAAGCAGCCGATGGCGAGGAAGCCTGGGACACGCTGATGACCGATGCCGGTATCCGCGTGCTGATTACCGACCTGACCATGCCGCGGCTGGATGGTTATGGCTTGCTGCGACGTATCCGCGCCAGCCGGATCGACCGTATCCGCAAACTGCCGGTGATCGTGATCTCCGGCAGCGATCAGCCGGAGGAGCGCGAACGCGCGTGCGCCGCCGGCGCCACCGAGCTAATTACCAAGGGCGTCGCCACCGCGCAGTTGCTGTCGCGGCTGGATGCGCTGACCAGGCTTGCCGCCGCCAGCGGCGATGCGTCGGCAGCGCCGGCGGTAGTGGCGGCGCCACTGCCCGAGTGGCAGGCGTTCCTGGCGGCGGCCGAGGCGATGCGGACAGGGGCGCTGGAGCATGGCAGGAATTTCGCGTTGCTGCACATCGTCATCGATGGGGGGGCGACCGCTGGCGTCGGCCGTACCGTGCTGCAGGCGATCGATGCGCTGCTGCAGCGTATCGTGCGGCAGACCGATTGCGTGGTCCGCAGCGCCCCGGCCGAGTTCGTGCTGGCCACTCACGGCCTCGACGTCGATGCCGCGCGCGCCTTTGCGCAGCGCATCTGCGCCGCGGTGGCCGGGGTGCGCCCGTGCGAGACGCTGCTGGAGGTTGGCGGCGGCGTCGCCTGTCTGCACGACGAGGGCGCAGCCGACGCTCCGCTGGCCATGTTGCGCGCCACCGCCGCGCGACGCGCCCGGCAGGCGCTGCAGCGCGGCGCCGGTGCCGTGGTCGGCGCCGCCGACGAAGCGCCGCTGCCGTAGGTCGGCAAGACGGCGCGACTGTCGTACAATCGGCGCTTGTTTTCCACCAGCAATCAGGAGCCGCCATGCAATCGAAACAGATCTTGACCCTCGATGAAGTGAAGAAGATCGCCGCCGCCGCCGAAGCCGAGGCGCTGGCCAACAACTGGGCGGTGACGATTTCGGTGGTGGACGACGGCGGCCACCTGCTGTGGCTGCAACGGCTGGACGGTGCCGCGCCGATTTCCGCCGACATCGCTCCGGCCAAGGCGCGCACCGCGGCGCTCGGCCGCCGCGACAGCAAGATTTACGAAGACATGATCAACAACGGCCGCGTGTCCTTCGTCACCGCGCCGAATCTGTCCGGCCTGCTGGAAGGCGGCGTGCCGATCATGGCCGGCACCCAGTGCGTCGGTGCGGTCGGCGTGTCCGGCGTCAAGTCGTCGGAAGACGTGCAGATCGCCCGCGCCGGCATCGCCGCGCTCGGTCTGTAAGGCTGCCGGCCGGCGGCGGAACCCCGCCGATTCCTGCCGCCGCCGGCCCTTGCGGGCGGCTGGCGGCCTGCGCTTTTTTCGGCCGCGTCGCGTTTGCCGGGGAATCCTTTGTCAGCTATAATTACTAGGTTTAGCTAATTTTAGCCGCCGTAGCGCATATCCTCCCCATTTCGTCCCGAAAAGACTCTCAAGGCCCCCTGGCATACCCGGTCGGGTTGCCTGTCGGTCGTCCTGGCACGGCGCAGCGGCGGTAACCACCTCAGGAGTTACCTTGCTGCCACTTTTCCCCGGTCGGTCCGCTGCCATACTGGCGCTCGCGGACGGCACGATTTTCCAGGGTTTTTCCATCGGCGCATCAGGCCATACGATCGGTGAAGTGGTGTTCAACACCGCGATGACCGGCTATCAGGAAATCCTGACCGATCCCAGCTACAGCCGCCAGATCGTCACGCTCACTTATCCGCACATCGGCAATACTGGCATCAATCCGGAAGATGTCGAAGCCACCCGCATCCATGCCGCCGGCCTGATCATCAAGGATCTGCCGCTGCGCGTATCGAATTTCCGTTCCACCCGGACCCTGTCGGAATACCTGAAGGCCGAGAACGTGGTCGGCATTGCCGGCATCGACACCCGCAAGCTGACCCGCCTGCTGCGCGAGAAGGGCGCGCAGAACGGCGCCATCGTCGTCGATCAGGGCGATCTGGCCGCCACCCGCGAGAAGGCGCTGGCGCTGGCGCAATCCTTCCCCGGTCTGGCCGGCATGGACCTGGCCAAGGTGGTGTCGACCGACAAGAGCTATCCATGGCAGCAGGGCGAATGGAAACTGGGCAGCGGTTACGCGCCGCAGGGGGAAGCCAGGTTTCACGTGGTGGCGTTCGACTATGGCGTCAAGGCCAACATCCTGCGCATGCTGACCGCGCGCGGCTGCAAGGTGACGGTGGTGCCGGCGCGCACGCCGGCGTCTGAGGTGCTGGCGTTGCAGCCGGACGGTATTTTCCTGTCCAACGGGCCAGGCGATCCGGAGCCTTGCGATTACGCGATCGGCGCTACGCGCGAACTGATCGAGCGCGGCATTCCGACCTTCGGCATCTGCCTCGGCCACCAGATCATGGCGCTGGCTTCCGGCGCGAAGACGGTCAAGATGAAATTCGGCCATCACGGCGCCAACCATCCGGTGCAGGACCTGGACAGCAAGCAGGTACTGATCACCTCGCAAAACCACGGCTTTTCGGTCGATGTCGATACGCTGCCGGCGAATTGCCGCGTCACCCACGTGTCGCTGTTCGACGGTTCGCTGCAGGGTTTCGAACGCACCGACTTCCCGGCCTTCTGCTTCCAGGGACACCCGGAAGCGTCGCCGGGACCGAGCGATGTCGGGCCGCTGTTCGACCGCTTCATCGATCTGATGGCGCAACACAGGAAACCGGCAATTCAACAGGCGAACACGGAGAACAACAACAATGCCTAAGCGCAGCGATATCCACAGCATTCTCATCATCGGCGCCGGCCCGATCATCATCGGCCAGGCCTGCGAATTCGACTATTCCGGCGCCCAGGCCTGCAAGGCGCTGCGCGAGGAAGGTTACAAGGTCATCCTGGTCAACAGCAATCCGGCGACCATCATGACCGACCCGGAGATGGCCGATGTCACCTACATCGAGCCGATCACCTGGCAGGTGGTCGAGCGCATCATCGACAAGGAACGGCCGGATGCGATCCTGCCGACCATGGGCGGCCAGACCGCGCTGAACTGCGCGCTCGATCTGCACCGCAACGGCGTGCTGAAGAAATACGGCTGCGAACTGATCGGCGCTTCGCCGGAAGCGATCGACAAGGCCGAGGACCGCTTCAAGTTCAAGGAAGCGATGACCAAAATCGGCCTCGGGTCGGCCCGTTCCGGCATCGCCCACACGATGGACGAGTCGTGGGCGGTGCAGAAGGAACTCGGCTTCCCGGTCATCATCCGGCCGTCGTTCACGATGGGCGGCACCGGCGGCGGCATCGCCTACAACGCCGAGGAATTCGAGACGATCTGCAAGCGCGGCCTGGAAGCCTCGCCGACCTCGGAACTGCTGATCGAGGAATCGCTGATCGGCTGGAAGGAATTCGAGATGGAGGTGGTGCGCGACCGCGCCGACAACTGCATCATCATCTGCTCGATCGAAAACCTCGACCCGATGGGCGTGCATACCGGCGATTCGATCACGGTGGCGCCGGCGCAGACGCTGACCGACAAGGAATACCAGATCATGCGCAACGCCTCGATCGCGGTGCTGCGCGAGATCGGCGTCGATACCGGCGGCTCCAACGTGCAGTTCGCGGTCAACCCGGCCGACGGCCGCATGATCGTCATCGAAATGAATCCGCGCGTGTCGCGCTCCTCTGCGCTGGCCTCGAAGGCGACCGGCTTCCCGATCGCCAAGGTGGCGGCCAAGCTGGCGGTCGGCTTCACGCTCGACGAACTGCGCAATGAAATCACCGGCGGCGCCACGCCGGCCTCGTTCGAGCCGTCGATCGATTACGTGGTCACCAAGATTCCGCGCTTCGCGTTCGAAAAATTCCCGCAGGCCGACCACCACCTGACCACGCAGATGAAGTCGGTCGGCGAAGTGATGGCGATCGGCCGCACCTTCCAGGAATCCTTCCAGAAGGCGCTGCGCGGCCTCGAAGTCGGCGTCGATGGCATGAACGAAAAGACCACCGACCGCGAAGTGATCGAGGAAGAACTGGGCGAGCCGGGGCCGGACCGCATCTGGTACGTCGGCGATGCGTTCGCCCAGGGCTTTTCGCTGGAGGAAGTGCACGAGCTGACCCGCATCGATCCGTGGTTCCTGGCGCAGATCAAGGACATCGTCGACATCGAACTGTGGCTGGAAGCCGGCCAGACGCTGGAGGGCCTGGACAAGAACACGTTGTTCCGCCTGAAGCAGAAGGGCTTCGCCGACCGCCGCCTGGCCAAGCTGCTGAAGACCACCGATACCGCGGTGCGCGAGAAGCGCCGCGCGCTCGGCATCCGCCCGGTCTACAAGCGGGTCGATACCTGCGCCGGCGAATTCGCCACTAACACCGCCTACATGTATTCGACCTACGAGGACGAATGCGAGTCGCTGCCGACCGACCGCAAGAAGATCATGGTGCTGGGCGGCGGCCCCAACCGCATCGGCCAGGGCATCGAGTTCGACTACTGCTGCGTGCACGCGGCGCTGGCGATGCGCGAGGACGGCTATGAAACCATCATGGTCAACTGCAATCCGGAAACCGTTTCGACCGACTACGACACCTCGGACCGCCTGTACTTCGAGCCGCTGACGCTGGAGGACGTGCTGGAAATCGTCGACAAGGAAAAGCCGGTCGGCGTGATCGTCCAGTACGGCGGCCAGACGCCGCTGAAGCTGGCGCTCGATCTGGAAGCCAACGGCGTGCCGATCGTCGGCACCTCGCCGGACATGATCGATGCCGCCGAAGACCGCGAGCGTTTCCAGAAACTGCTGAACGACCTCGACCTGCGGCAGCCGCCGAACCGCACCGCGCGCACCGAGGAGGAGGCGCTGACGCTGGCGGCCGAGATCGGCTACCCGCTGGTGGTGCGGCCGTCCTACGTGCTGGGTGGCCGGGCGATGGAAATCGTCCACGAGCAGCGCGACCTGGAACGCTACATGCGCGAAGCGGTCAAGGTGTCCAACGATTCGCCGGTGCTGCTGGACCGCTTCCTGTCGGACGCGATCGAAGTCGATGTCGACTGCCTGTCGGACGGCGAGCGCACCTTCATCGGCGGCGTGATGGAGCACATCGAACAGGCCGGCGTGCACTCGGGCGATTCGGCCTGCTCGCTGCCGCCGTATTCGCTGTCGCCGGACACCATCGCCGAACTGAAGCGCCAGACCGCGGCGATGGCCAAGGGGCTGAACGTGGTCGGCCTGATGAACGTGCAGTTCGCGATCCAGGAACAGGAGATCGACGGCAAGACCCGGGACATCGTCTACGTGCTGGAAGTCAATCCGCGCGCCTCGCGCACGGTGCCGTTCGTCTCCAAGGCGACCGGGCTGCAGCTGGCCAAGATCGCCGCCCGCTGCATGGTCGGGCAGTCGCTCGCCAGCCAGGGCATCACGCATGAAGTGGTGCCGTCGTATTTCAGCGTCAAGGAAGCGGTGTTCCCGTTCGTCAAGTTCCCCGGCGTCGATACCATTCTCGGACCGGAAATGAAATCGACCGGTGAAGTGATGGGCGTCGGCAAGACTTTCGGCGAAGCCTTCGTCAAGTCGCAGCTGGGCGCCGGCGTCAAGCTGCCGACTTCCGGCAAGGTGTTCCTGTCGGTCAAGAACAGCGACAAGCCGCGCGCGGTGCAGGTGGCGCGCGACCTGGTCCGGCTGGGTTTTTCGGTGGTCGCCACCAAGGGCACGGCAGCGGCGATCGCCGCCGCCGGCATCGAGGTCGCCACCGTCAACAAGGTGGCGGAAGGGCGGCCGCACGTCGTCGACATGATCAAGAATCAGGAAATCGCGCTGGTGATCAACACCGTCGAGGAAAAGCGCAGCGCCATCACCGATTCGCGGGCGATCCGCATTTCGGCGCTGGCGGCGCGGGTGACGTATTTCACCACCATCGCCGGCGCCGAGGCGGCGGTCGAGGGCATCCAGCATCTGGATGGCTTGCAGGTCTACGATTTACAAGGCCTGCATAAAACCTTACACTAGCCCGACACTCATCCCACACCCATTACAGAGGTCACACATGGCGCCGGATTCTCGGCGTGTGTGTGACCTCTGTATTTTCTTATGCGAATCGGAACATGAGCACAGTACCCATCACCAAACACGGCGCCGAAATGCTGAAGGAAGAGCTGAGTCGCCTGAAGAGCAAGGAACGTCCGGCCGTCATCAACGCCATCGCCGAGGCGCGCGCCCAGGGCGACCTGTCGGAAAACGCCGAGTACGAAGCGGCCAAGGAACGCCAGGCCTTCATCGAAGGCCGCATCGCCGATCTGGAAGGCAAGCTGTCGGCGGCGCAGATCATCGATCCGGCGACGCTGGATGCCGACGGCCGCATCGTGTTCGGCTCCACCGTCGATCTGGAAGATCTGGAATCGGGCGACAAGGTCAGCTATCAGATCGTCGGCGTCGATGAAGCCGACATCAAGCAGGCCAAGGTGTCGGTGACGTCGCCGATCGCCCGCGCGCTGATCGGCAAGGTCGCCGGCGACGTGGTCGAAGTGCAGGCGCCGTCCGGCCCGCGTGAGTACGAAGTGCTCGAAGTCCGTTACGTCTGACGCCGGTGGCGATGTTCGGACGCACTCGTCTGTTGCTGGCCACGCTGTGGGTCGGCAGCGGCTGGACCATCGGCTATCTGGTGGCGCCGACGCTGTTCGCCACGCTGCCCGATCCGATGCAGGCCGGCGGCATTGCCGGCAGCCTGTTCCGGGTCGAGGCGTGGCTGACGGTCGCTTGCGCGCTGGTGCTGCTGGCCTTGCTGGCGGCGGCGCGGCGCGGCGGCGAGAACGTGCGCGCGGCGCTGCTGCTGGTGGTGGCGATGCTGGTCTGCACGCTGGTCGGCTATTTCGGCCTGCAGCCGTTCATGGCGACATTGCGCGAAGCGGCGCTGGCGGCCGGCGGCATGAGCGGCGAAATCAAGACCCGCTTCGGCCTGCTGCATGGCGCCGCCAGCCTGCTGTATCTGCTGCAAAGCCTGTTTGGCGTCGCCCTGATGCTGCGGCTGGGAAAATAAGGGTTTTTGAAAAACAGGGGAGTATGCCGAAAAATCGGCCTCTCCCGGGCTCCTGGAGCCCGGCTTCAAAAATGCTGGGGTGAGTATGTGCTCCGGGCGGAATTCAGGCGCCGCCCGGCGTGGATTTCTTGGTGCTTTTCTGACGCGGCTTGGCGCGCTTGATCGAACCGCCGGCGGTGACCCGCTCGTTCCCCTTCAGCATCACCTTGGTGACCGATGGCCGCCGCGTGCCGCTGGCGCTCGGCTTGACGATGGTGACTTCGCGCAGACCCTTGCCGCGCTTGTCGCTGCGCGCTTTCGGCGCTTCCTGTCTGGGCCGGTACACCACCAGCAGCTTGCCGATGTGCTGCACCGGCGCGGCATCCAGTTCGGCGCAGACCTGATCGTAGATCGCCAGACGCGCTTCGCGGTCGTCGCCGAACACGCGGATCTTGATCAGGCCGTGCGCCTTCAGGCTGGCATCGATTTCCTTCAGTACCGACGGCGTCAGACCGGCTTCGCCGACGATCACCACCGGGTTCAGGGCATGGGCTTCGGCGCGCAGGGCGCTGCGTTCGGCGGGAGACAGGTTCATGGTGCAGGAAAAGGACAAGAGGGCAAGAGCGCCGCCGCGAGGCGGGGGCGCGGCGGCAGCGCCGGGATGAAAAGAGACTGTATTCTACGCGAATGGCAAAGAACAAATTGAACAAAAGCTGGCTGCACGAGCACATCAACGATCCGTATGTGAAGCAGGCGCAGAAGGACGGCTACCGCGCGCGCGCCGCCTACAAGCTGAAGGAAATCGACGACGCCGAAAAGCTGATCCGTCCCGGCCAGGTGATCGTCGATCTCGGCTGCGCGCCGGGCAGCTGGTCGCAGTACGCGCGCCACAAGCTGGCCGGGCGCGAGGGCGGCGGCATCAACGGCACCATCGTCGGCCTCGACCTGCTGCCGATCGAGCCGATCGCCGACGTTCATTTCATCCAGGGTGATTTCCGCGAGGAAGAGCCGCTGCGGCAGCTGGAGGCGGTGCTGGCCGGGCGCAAGGTCGATCTGGTGCTGTCGGACATGGCGCCGAATTTGTCCGGCATCGCGGTGGCCGACGCCGCGCGGGTCGAATACCTGATCGATCTGGCCATCGAATTCGCCCAGGCGCAGCTGAAACCTTCCGGCGCGCTGCTCGTCAAATGCTTCAACGGCTCCGGCTACGACAGCATCGTCGCCAGCTTCCGGGCCGCGTTCCAGACCGTCACGCCGAAGAAACCGAAGGCCAGCCGCGACAAATCTTCCGAGGTTTTCCTGTTGGGAAGAAGCCTCAAAAATCCGCGCTGATGTAAATAAATTTGCCGCTGAATCCTTGTTTTTTCAGGGGTTTAGCCGCATGTCCTGCCTAGTAAGCCCTGTTTTTTCCGAGTAGAATCGGCCCATAGATTGCACGCGGCGCCCCCGCGCCAAGGAGTCCTAGTGAACAACATGTTTTCCAAAACCGCCGTCTGGGTGGTGATTGCCCTGGTCCTCTTCACCGTCTTCAAGCAGTTCGACAGCCGCGGGCTTACCAGTGGCGCGACGCCGATCGCCTACTCGGACTTCCTGGACGACGTGCACGCCAAGCGGATCAAGGAAGCGACCATCGAGGACCGCAGCATCGTCGCCACCACCACCGACGGCAAGAAGGTCAAGACCGCCGCCACCTACCTGGATCGCGGCCTGATCGGCGACCTGATCAACAACGACGTCAAGTTCGACGTCAAGCAGCCGGAAGAACAGTCGTTCCTGTCGCAGGTGTTCATTTCGTGGTTCCCGATGCTGCTGCTGATCGGCGTCTGGGTATTTTTCATGCGCCAGATGCAGGGCGGCGGCAAGGGCGGGGCGTTTTCCTTCGGCAAATCGAAGGCGCGCATGCTCGATGAAAACAGCAATTCCGTGACCTTCGCCGACGTCGCCGGTTGCGACGAAGCCAAGGAAGAAGTCAACGAACTGGTCGATTTCCTGCGTGACCCGACCAAGTTCCAGAAGCTCGGCGGCCGCATTCCGCGCGGCGTGCTGCTGGTCGGCCCGCCGGGCACCGGCAAGACCCTGCTGGCGCGCGCTATCGCCGGCGAAGCCAAGGTGCCGTTCTTCACCATTTCCGGTTCCGATTTCGTCGAAATGTTCGTCGGCGTCGGCGCTTCGCGCGTGCGCGACATGTTCGAAAACGCCAAGAAGCATTCACCGTGTATCGTCTTCATCGACGAAATCGACGCGGTCGGCCGCCATCGCGGCGCCGGCATGGGCGGCGGCAACGACGAGCGCGAACAGACGCTGAACCAGCTGCTGGTCGAGATGGACGGCTTCGAACCGAATTCCGGCGTCATCGTGATCGCCGCCACCAACCGCGCCGACGTGCTGGACAAGGCGCTGCTGCGCCCGGGTCGTTTCGACCGCCAGGTGATGGTCGGCCTGCCGGACATCCGCGGCCGCGAACAGATCCTGTACGTGCACATGCGCAAGGTGCCGATCGCCCCGGACGTCAAGGCCGACATCCTGGCGCGCGGCACGCCCGGTTTTTCCGGCGCCGATCTGGCCAATCTGGTCAACGAGGCCGCGCTGTTCGCCGCCCGCCGCAGCAAGCGGCTGGTGGAGATGCAGGATTTCGAGGACGCCAAGGACAAGATCGTCATGGGCCCGGAACGCAAGTCGGCCGTGATGCGCGAGGAAGAGCGCCGCAACACCGCCTACCACGAGTCCGGCCACGCGGTGGTCGCCAAGCTGCTGCCGAAGGCCGATCCGGTCCACAAGGTCACGATCATGCCGCGCGGCTTCGCGCTCGGCCTGACCTGGCAGCTGCCGGAGCACGACCGCGTCAACATGTACAAGGACAAGATGCTGGAAGAGATCGCCATCCTGTTCGGCGGCCGCATCGCCGAGGAAATCTTCATGCACCAGATGTCCACCGGCGCCTCCAACGACTTCGAGCGGGCCACCAAGATGGCGCGCGCGATGGTCACCCGCTACGGCATGTCGGACGCGCTCGGCACCATGGTGTACGAGGACAGCCAGAACGACGGCTATTTCGGCGGCAGTTCCAAGACCATCTCGGAAGCGACCCAGCAAAAGGTCGATGCCGAAATCCGCCAGATTCTCGACACCCAGTACGCGCTGTCGCGCCGGCTGCTGGAAGAAAACCGCGACAAGGTCGAAATGATGGCCAAGACGCTGCTGGAATGGGAAACCATCGACGCCGACCAGATCAACGACATCATGGGCGGCAGCGAACCGCGTCCGCCGAAGGCTGGCGCACCGGCCAAGAAACCGTCGTCGGACGGCCCGTCCGGCGGCGTGTCGCCGACCGCCACCGCTCCGGCCTGAGGCCGCGATCCGATGGCAAGCTGATTCGATTTTGTCCGACCCAAGGGTGAGGAGCGATCCTCGCCCTTTTTCTTTGCACCACACTTCCATGCACACCGAATTCCAGTGCGGCCGCTATCGCCTGCCACTCGACCGTCCCGGCGCGATGCCGCTGGTGATGGGCATCCTGAACGTCACGCCGGATTCGTTTTCCGACGGCGGCCGCTACCATTCTCTGGAATCGGCGCTGACCCGCGCCGAACGGATGATCGCCGACGGCGCCGACCTGCTCGACATCGGCGGCGAATCGAGCCGCCCCGGTGCCGAAGCACTGCCGCTGGACGAGGAATTGCGGCGGGTGCTGCCGGTGATCCACGCGCTGCGCGACTGCGGCAAGCCGCTGTCGATCGACACCTACAAACCGGAAGTGATGCGCGCGGCGCTGGCCACCGGCGCCGACATGGTCAACGACATCAGCGGTTTTCGCGCCGACGGCGCGCTGGCGGCGGTGCGCGACAGCGACTGCGGCCTGTGCGTGATGCACATGCTGGGCGAGCCGCGCACCATGCAGCTGCGGCCCGAGTATCAGGACGTGGTGCGCGAAGTGACCGACTTCCTGCGCCAGCGCTGCGAAGCGCTGACGGACGCCGGTGTTGATCGGCGTCGTCTGTGCGTCGATCCCGGCTTCGGTTTCGGCAAGACCCTGGAGCATAATATCGCGCTGATGCAGCAGATCGGATCGATGCAGCGCGAACTCGGGCTGCCGCTGCTGACCGGCCTGTCGCGCAAGTCGATGCTGGCCGGGCTGACCGGCCGCGCGGTCGATCAGCGCCTGGCCGGCAGCGTGGCGCTGGCGCTGGCCGCCGCCGCGCGCGGCGCGCGCATCGTGCGCGTGCATGACGTTGCCGAAACGGTCGATGCGTTGAAGGTCTGGCAGGCAGTCGGCGTGTGAACGCGACAATAACCACAGGGATCACATGACACGCAAATACTTCGGTACCGATGGCGTCCGCGGCCGTGTCGGCGCGGCGCCGATCACCCCGGATTTCGTAATGAAGCTCGGCTACGCCGCTGGCCGCGTGCTGGCGCGGGCCGAATCGGCCAGTACCCGGCCGACCGTGCTGATCGGCAAGGACACGCGCATTTCCGGCTACATGCTGGAAGCGGCGCTGCAATCCGGGCTGGCGGCGGCCGGCGTCGACGTGATGCTGGCCGGGCCGGTGCCGACGCCGGCGGTGGCCTATCTGACGCGGGCGCTGCGGCTGTCGGCCGGGGTGGTGATTTCCGCCTCGCACAATCCCTATGCCGACAACGGCATCAAGTTCTTTTCGGCCCAGGGCAACAAGCTGCCGGACGCGGTGGAAACCGCAATCGAGGCGCAGATCGAAGAACCGATGGCCTGCGTCGCCTCGGAACATCTGGGCCGCGCGCGCCGGCTGGACGATGCGGCCGGCCGCTATATCGAATTCTGCAAGAGCACCTTCCCCAACGAACTCGATCTGCGTGGACTGACGCTGGTGGTCGATAGCGCGCATGGCGCCGCCTATCACATCGCCCCGCACGTGTTCCACGAACTCGGCGCCGAAGTGATCGCCATCGGCAACCAGCCGAACGGCCTGAACATCAACGACGGTGTCGGCGCCACCTCGCCGGAAGCACTGGCGACCGCGGTGCGCGCCAATCACGCCCAGCTCGGCATCGCGCTGGACGGCGACGCCGACCGGCTGCTGATGGTCGATGCCGGTGGCCGCATCTACAACGGCGATGAATTGCTGTACGTGATGGTCAAGGATCGCCTGGCCAGCGCCCCGGTGCAGGGCGTGGTCGGCACGCTGATGACCAACATGGCGCTGGAAGTGGCGTTGCGCCGGATGGGCATCGAATTCGCCCGAGCCAAGGTCGGCGACCGCTACGTGCTGGAACTGCTGCAGCAGCGCAACTGGATTCTCGGCGGCGAGGGTTCCGGCCATCTGCTGTGCCTGGACAAGCACACCACCGGCGACGGCATCGTTTCGGCGTTGCAGGTGTTGTCGGCATTGCGCCGCAGCGGCAAGACGCTGGCCGAATGCACCGCCGACATGCAGCTGTATCCGCAAAGTCTGGTCAACGTCCGCGTCGCGCCCGGTTTCGACTGGCAGGCCGACGCCGGCTTGCAGGCGGAAAAGCAGGCGGCCGAACGCGAACTGGGCGGCGACGGTCGCGTGCTGATCCGCGCTTCCGGTACCGAGCCGTTGCTGCGTGTGATGGTGGAAGCGCGCGATGCCGACGCCGCCGCGCGCATGGCGCGCCGCATTGCCGAGCGGATCGGCGCCTGAACGCCGGCGGCGCACTGCCGATTGACCGGTCTGGGGCGGACGGGTATCATGCTTCGTCTCGGAGTGTAGCGCAGCCCGGTAGCGCACCTGGTTTGGGACCAGGGGGTCCAAGGTTCGAATCCTTGTACTCCGACCAATTCAACGGGCTGTCCCTGACAGCCCGTTTTCATTTCCGCAAGAACGCCGCCGGCGTTTTCTGTTGCGCCAGAAGCTGCCCATAGCTCAGCTGGATAGAGCAACGGCCTTCTAAGCCGTAGGTCGCAGGTTCGACTCCTGCTGGGCAGGCCACCAGCCTTGCTTTCGCCACGGACACGTTGCTACGTGTCGTTCACTTCATATCCCCGGGCACTTCATCCGCTGCGACCCGTGCCGGTGTCAACCGGCGAAGCGGCCGGCCTGGAAATCCTTGACCGCTTCGAATATCTGCTCGTTGCTGTTCATCACGAACGGGCCGTATTGGGCGATCGGCTCGTTCAGCGGCTGGCCGGCGATCAGCAGTGCGCGGGTGGCGCCGCGCGCCTGCAGCCGCACGCCGTCGCCGCGATTGTTCAGGATCGCCATGCGCTGCGACGGCACTTCGGTGGCGTCGATCTGCAGCGCGCCGCCGTAGACGTAGACGAAGGCGTTGTGGGTGGCCGGCAGCGCCTGCTCGAACAGCGCGCCGTCGGCAAGTTGCAGGTCGAGGTACAGCGGTTGCGTGACTTCGCGCTGCATCGCCCCGGTGACGCCGTGGCTGGCGCCGGCGATCACGCGCGCGGTGACGCCGGCGGCGCTGAATTCCGGGATTTCGGCGCTCTGGATGTCGCGGTACCACGGCGCCCGCATCTTGTCGGCGGCGGGCAGGTTCAGCCACAGCTGGAAGCCTTCCATGCGGCCATCTTCCTGCTCCGGCAGTTCGGAATGGATCACGCCGCGCCCGGCGGTCATCCATTGCACGCCGCCGTTTTGCAGCAAGCCCTCATGACCGGCGCTGTCGCGATGGCGCATGCGGCCGGCGATCATGTAGGTAACGGTTTCGAAGCCGCGATGCGGATGGTCGGGAAAGCCGCCGATGTAGTCGTCCGGATTGTCGGTGCCGAAGGCGTCCAGCATCAGGAACGGGTCGAGCCGGCGCTGCAACGCTTGCGTCAGCACCCGGGTCAGGCGCACGCCGGCGCCGTCCGAGGTGGCGACGCCGGCCACCAGCCGTTCCACCGCGCGCGGGTGTTCGACGATTTCCGCTTGCAAAGCGGTGGCGGGAGCAGTCGGAGCGGTGCTGGCGGTCATGGCGATATCCTCGAAAAAGCGGCAACGTGGGCGAATATGAACAAGATGGGGGCGCCGTGCCGCGCTTCAAGCGGCAGTGCGAAAGGGCGCTGATACACTCGCGGTTGATGCACATCATTTTTTTTACGGCGACGCCAGCCGACAATCCGGTCGTGGCATCGCCTGTGTGCCGGCCATCCACGAAAGCCATCCGATGACGACTTCTGCTCCCGACCTGGAAATTTCCGAGGAATTGATCCGCCGCTTCGACAAGCTCGGGCCGCGTTATACCTCGTATCCGACCGCCGACCGTTTCCACAACGGTTTCGGTGCCGCCGACTACCAGCGCTATCTGCGCCAGCGCGCCGGCGCCGGCGACCATCCGCCGCTGTCGGTGTACGTGCACCTGCCGTTCTGCCAGTCGCTCTGCTATTTCTGCGCCTGCAACAAGGTCATCACCCAGGATCGCAGCCGCTCGGCGGAATATCTGGATTATCTGGAACGTGAACTGGCGCTGGTAGCCGAGCAACTCGGTCCGCGCCGCGACACGGTACAGCTGCATTTCGGCGGCGGCACGCCGACCTTCCTGTCGGCCGACGAACTGCGCCGGCTGATGGCGATGCTGCGCCGCCATTTCGATTTCACGCCGGATGCCGAACTCGGCATCGAGATCGATCCGCGCACCGTCAATGCCGACACCATGACGATGCTGGGCGAACTCGGTTTCAACCGCACCAGCTTCGGCGTGCAGGATTTCGATCCGGCGGTGCAGGCCGCGGTCAACCGCGTGCAGCCGCTGGAGATGGTCGAAACTGCGGTGCGCGCCAGCCGCGCCGCCGGCTTTCAGTCGATCAACGCCGACCTGATCTACGGCCTGCCGAAACAGACCGTGGCCAGCTTCGACCGCACGCTGGACCAGCTGATCGCGGTATCGCCGGACCGCATCGCGCTGTACAACTACGCGCACCTGCCGAGCCGTTTCAAGGCGCAGCGGTTGATCAACGCCGCCGAACTGCCGAGTGCCGAGGAGCGGCTGCAGATTTTCCTGCTGTCGATGCGGCGCCTGCTGGATGCCGGCTACGTCTACATCGGTCTCGACCATTTTTCCAAGCCGGACGACGAACTGAATCGGGCGCGCCTGAACGGCACCCTGCACCGCAATTTCCAGGGCTATACCACGCGCGCCGAATGCGATCTGGTCGGCTTCGGCGTGTCGGCGATTTCCAAGGTCGGCGCTTCGTACAGCCAGTCCTCGCACTCGGTCAAGGGCTATTACGCCCACCTCGACGCCGCGGAATTGCCGACCGAAAAAGGCATCGAACTGGATGCCGACGACCTGCTGCGGCGCGAAGTGATCATGGACCTGATGTGCGGTAGCCGGCTCGATTTCGCCGCCATCGACAGCCGCCACGGCATCGATTTCGCCAGCTATTTCGCCGCCGAGCTGGAGCGCCTGCAGCCGTATCGGGACGCCGGCCTGCTGGAAATCGGCGCCGACGCCATCGCCGTCACCGCCAAGGGCCGGCTGTTCGTGCGCGCCGCCGGGCTGGTGTTCGACAAATACCTCGGGCGCCCCACCACATCCAGTTATTCGAAACTGATTTGATGGGAGTATATGCAAAAAAGATAATATTCATGCCCGTATCAGGATGGCAATGATGGGAGTATATGGAGGCGGCCGAGGCCGCCTCTTTTTTTGCCGGCAGCTTGAGCGGTGTCCGGGGCGGCGCCGGCCGGGCTGACGATCCGGTGGCCGGTGGCCATCACCGACGGCAAAAAACCACACATTCCGGTCGCCGATGCGGCCCGGATGACTTTGCCGCAAGGCATCACGAATCCTCGGTATGATGGCTGGATCGTGAATGTTCATTCCATCAAATTCCGCCTGGTCGCGCTCGGTGTCGGGCTGATCGCCCTGACCTACCTGCTGCGGGTGGTGTTCGTGCTGCCGCTGGCGCACGACCAGCTGGGCGAGGTGGCCGCCGCCCAGCAATTGACGCTGGCTTCCTACGTCGCCCGCGACATCGATCAAAGCGTGCTGCTGCGTCAGGAACTGGTGGCGGAACTGGCGCGCGACTTTCCGCCGGCGCTGGTGGCGCAGCCGGTGGCACGTGCCAGTTGGCTGGACCAGCAGCGCCGGCGCATGCCGGTGTTCGAACGCGGCCTGATGCTGCTGGATGCCGAAGGCCGATTGCTGCAGGCCAGCGGCGCGCTGAGCGCCGATGCGCCGCAGGATTTTTCCGGCAGCGACTGGTTGCGCGCGGCGCTGGCGGCGTCGGCCGATGCGCCGGTGCTGGGCAAGTCGGCGCGGCTGTGGCGCAGCGGCGATCCGGTCCTGTTCATCGCCGCGCCGGTACGCATCGATGGCCGGGTGGTGGCGGTGCTGGCCGGCGTTACCGCGCTGGACGCTTCCGGTTTTCTGGAAGGCTTGCGGCACACCGGGCTGGGCGAGGGCGGCGGCTTCCTGCTGATCGCGCCGTCCGAGCGGCGCTACATTGCCGCCAGCGACGCCGCGCTGTCGATGCGGCCGCTGCCGGCGCCCGGCGCCAACCGGCTGTACGACCGCGCGCTCGAGGGCTTTCGCGGTACCGGCCTGAACACCGGCGCCGATGGCGGCGAGGAACTGGTGGCGATCGCCAGCGTGCCCAGCACCGGCTGGTTCCTGGTGGCGCGGCTGCCAGCCGCGGAAGCGTTCCGCCCTGTCGATCGCCTGCGCCGGATCGTCATGCAAAGCAGCGCGCTGGCGCTGGTCGTAGTGTCGCTGACGATGCTGCTGTTTCTCGGATGGATATTGCGGCCGCTGACCGATACCGCGCGGGCCATGCGCGACATGGCCGACGGCCGCCGTCCGCTGGAAGCGCTGCCGGTGGCGCGCAACGACGAAATCGGCGCGCTGGTGCGCGGTTTCAATTATCTGCTGGAGCGTCTGCGCGGCAAGGAAGCGGCATTGCGCGCCAGCGAAGCGCGCATGTCCTTCATCGCCCATCATGACGCCCTGACCGGCCTGTACAACCGCACCATGCTGGAAGACCGGCTGCAACAGGCGCTGGCGCGCGTCGGACGCGACGGCAGTTGCTGCGCGCTGCTGTTCTGCGACCTCGATGCCTTCAAGCCGATCAATGACGGTCACGGGCACGAAGTCGGCGACGCCGTGCTGGTGCAGGTGGCGGCGCGGCTGGCGGCGCGGCGGCGCGCGCTGGATACGGTGGCGCGTCTGGGCGGCGACGAATTCGTCGTGCTGCTGGCCGATCTGGAACAGCCGCGCGCCGATGCCGAGCGGCTGGCGCTTGAATATCTGGCGGCGATCGGCCAGCCCTATCGCGTCGACGACCGCGACTTCACGCTCGGCGTGTCGATCGGCATCGCGCTGTATCGGCAGGGCGAGTGCGTGTCGGCGTCGCAGCTGATGTCGCGCGCCGACATTGCGATGTACCAGGCCAAGCGCGCCGGCAAGGGCCGCATCTGCTTTTTCGGCGAAGTGCCGGCCGAAATGGCTTGAGCGTCCCGGCCGCGCGATCATCTCCGCCGCCCTTTGCAGATGCAGCTACCCGCCCCGGCGGCCAGCCGCGCATGGGGTTTTTTGCCGCCGAAGTCGCATACAATCCTGCTATACCCATACTGTTGCCGGTATTTTTTCGCTTATGACCTCAAGCAAGATCAAGGTTCAGGATTTTCTGTCGGTACTGCCGCTGTTCGGCGATATGGCGCCGGAAGACCTCGGCGAAATCGCCGCCGGCACCACCGAACGCAAGGTGGCCCGTGGTGAAATCGTGTTCCATCGCGGCGACCCCTGCGTCGGCTTTCATACCGTCGTCTACGGCCAGATCAAGCTGGCCTTCACCTCGCCGCAGGGCGGTGAAAAGGTGATCGAGATCATCGGCCCCGGCCACAGCTTCGGCGAGGCGCTGATGTTCATGGAAAAGCCGCACATCGTCTCGGCCCAGGCATTGACGGATTCGCTGCTGCTGCACGTCGCCAAGGGCGCGGTGTTTTCCGGCATCGAGCGCGACCCGAAGTTCGCCCGCAAGATGCTGGCCGGCATGAGCCGCCGCCTGCACAGCCTGATCAGCGATGTTGAAGCTTATTCGCTCAGTTCCGGCACCCAGCGCGTGATCGGCTACATGCTCAAAGGCGAGGATCACAAGAACGGCGACCAGTTCCGGCTGGAAGTCAGCAAGACCGTGATTGCTTCGCGCCTGAACCTGACGCCGGAGCACTTCTCGCGCATCCTGCACGACCTGGCGGCGCGCAAGCTGATCGCCGTCAACGGCCGTGAAATCACCATCCTCGACATCGAGCGGCTACGCGACTATCAGAACTGACGCGGCCTGGCGCCGCACGCGCCGGTATAGCCGCGCCGCCCGCAGCAGATTCCAGCCCAGCCAGGCCGCCGACAGCGCCAGCGCCAGTCCCGCCGGTCGCGCCAGCGGCGCCGGCCACAGCGTGGCGCCGAGCAGCAGCAGCAGCGCCGCCGCGTGCGCGACGAACTGCCGCTGCGCCAGTGCATCCGGCACAATGTCCTTGACCGCCGGCGCGCGCTGGCCCCGTTCCAGCGCTTGTTGCAGGTGATACCAGACCAGGAACGGCACGATCTTGTACAGCATGCCGTTGACCGCCGAATAGCCGAAACCGGCGATGAACGCCACGCCCAGCGTCGGCGCGACCGAAAACGGCAGCAGCGGCTGCAGCGGCCACAGCAGCGCGCACAGCAGCAGGCTGGCCAGTGCCGCGCGCCAGAACCAGGTGGTGGCGTCGGGCTTCGGCCGCTTGCGCCGGCGCAGCAGCCACAGCGTCGTCAGCGCGAAGCCGGCATAGCCGAGCGCCAGCGGCACGCCGAGCCAGAACGCGCCGCCGGCCATGCCGTCCTGCCACATCCACACCGCCGCCGACCATGCCGCCAGCAATGTCAGCAGTCCGGCCGCCAGCCAGCGCTCCAGCGGCGGCGGATACACCGGCGTCACCTGAAACATCGGCACCACCTGGAAGGCGACGCCGATCACCAGCAGCCCGACCCAGCCGAGCAGCCCCCAGGCCGCGTGCAGATCGGTCAGCACCAGTAGCGGCAGTCGCAGCGGCCAGGCGAAACCGGCCGCCAGCGCGGCGCCGAGCATCACGGTGATGGCCAGCGCCGTCAGCGCCAGCCGGATCGCCCGCAGCGTCGGGTTGGCGCTGCCAGCCCGGCGCGCGCGCCAAAAACCGGTCGCCGCGCCCGCCAGCAGCCAGCCGAAAGCGCCGGCCAGACACGGCAGCGCCAGCTTGAACAGCAGGGGTTCGGCAAACCAGAAGGCCGCCGCCAGCAACACCGTGCCGAGCGTCAGCAGCGCGTGAATGACGGCGGCGCTGGCATCTGGACGCGGCAGGGCGATGCCGGCCACTACCGGCAGGATCTGCATCAGCGCGCCGATCATCGCGCTGGCCAGAAAACCCAGCGTCAGCAGATGCGTCAGCGCCAGCGTCACCGGCGCCCAGCGGGTTTGCAGCGCCGCCTCGCCCTGCCACAGCAGCAGCAGCGCGGCGGCCAGCGCGAACAGCGGCGCGCTCAGGAAAAAGCGTAGCGGCGCCAGCAGGCCCGGCGTGCGTTCGTAGGCCAGCGCGCGTTGCATCAGTCCATCAGTCCTTGTGCCAGATCAGGATGTCGTAGCGGTACTGGTCGTCCTGCGTGGCCTGGTACAGATAGCCGTTGTTGTCGAGGATGCGATACAGCGGGCGCGGCTCGCGGTCGATCAGCATGCGCAGGCGCTGGCCGGTTTGCAGCCGATCCAGCGCCTCCAAAACGCGCTCCAGAGGTTCCGGCGGCTCCAGGCCGCAGACGTCCAGCATGATGTCCTGTTCCATGTGTTTGCTTTCCAGTGAGGGCGGCGGGCCGGCCCGGTCGCGATCATCGGTGCTTGCCGGCCGGCGCTCCTTGATGCAGGTTAAGGATCGCCGGGCGCGGTGGCGGCTATAGTCCGGCGACGCCATTGGGCGCCGCGTTCCGGCCATGATCGGCCGGACGCGGCGTTTTGGCAAACCGATTCCAGTACAGGGGCGCAGGTGCAAAACATATTCAAGCGGTTCCAGATCAAGGCCAGGTCCTTGCTGCCGGTGGTGCAGGGCGGCATGGGCGTCGGCGTGTCGGCGCACCGGCTGGCCGGGACGGTGGCGTCGCTGGGCGCGCTTGGCACCATTTCCAGCGTCGATCTGCGGCGCCATCACGCCGACCTGATGGCGCAGACCGGCAAGTCGCGCGACAAGGACGCCATCAATGCCGCCAATCTGGTTGCGCTCGACCGTGAAATCAGCGCTGCCCGCGTGCTGTCGGGCGGGCGCGGCATGATCGCCGTCAACGTGATGCGGGCGGTGGCCGAATACGCCGCCTATGTGCGCCAGTCGTGCGAAAGCGGTGCCGATGCGGTGGTGGTCGGCGCCGGCCTGCCGCTCGACCTGCCGGAGCTGACGGCGAATTTTCCGCGCGTGGCGCTGATCCCGATCCTGTCGGACGTGCGCGGCATCGCGCTGGTGCTGAAGAAATGGATGCGCAAGAACCGGCTGCCGGACGCCATCGTGATCGAGAATCCGCGCTATGCCGCCGGCCATCTCGGCGCGCCGGTGGCGCAGGCGGTCAACGATCCGCATTTCACCTTTCCGGTGGTGCTGGAAGGCACGCTGCAACTGTTCCGGGAACTCGGCATCGAGCGCGAAAACATTCCGCTGATTACCGCCGGCGGCATTCACCGTCATGAGCAGGTCTCGCAACTGCTGGCGCAGGGCGCCTCGGCGGTGCAGCTCGGCGCGCCGTTCGCGGTGACCGAGGAAGGCGATGCCCATCCGAATTTCAAGAAAGTGCTGGCGGAAGCCCGGCCGGAAGACATCGTCACCTTCATGAGCGTGGCCGGGCTGCCGGCGCGTGCGGTCAAAACCCCGTGGCTGGCCAACTATCTGGAAAAGGAAGAAAAGCTGCAGAAGAAAGCCAAGGCCAAGCCCTGCACGGTCGGCTTCGACTGCCTGCAGGTGTGCGGGCTGCGCGACGGCATCGCCAAATACGGCCAGTTCTGCATCGATACCCAGCTGGCGTTCGCGCTGGCCGGCGACATCAAGCGCGGGCTGTTCTTCAGAGGCTCCGAACGGCTGCCGTTCGGCAGCGCGATCCGGCCGGTGCGCGAGCTGGTCGAATACCTGCTGTCCGGCCTGCGGCCGCAGGGTGTGCCGGAACTGCCGGCCTCGGCCTGAACGCCGGCGCCTTTTCCCGGAGTCCGCCGATGAACATGCTGCTGACCCATCCCGAGGACGACCTGACGGCGCCGGCCGCCGAACGCATCGAACTGGTCTGCCCGGCCGGCAGCCTGCCGGCGCTGAAGGCGGCGGTCGATCATGGCGCCGACTGCGTCTACCTTGGCTTTCGCGACGCCACCAACGCCCGCAATTTCGCCGGCCTGAACTTCGACGAGGCGGCCATCGCCGAAGGCATCCGCTACGCGCACCAGCGTGGCCGCAAGGTGCTGCTGGCGCTCAACACCTATCCGCAGCCGGCCGGCTGGCAAGCGTGGCGGCAGGCGGTGGACCGCGCCGCCGGGGCCGGCATCGACGCGGTGATCCTGGCCGATCCGGGCCTGATGCGCTACGCCGCCGACACTCACCCGCAACTGCGGCTACATCTGTCGGTGCAAGGCTCGGCCACCAACTATGAAGCGATCAATTTCTACCGCCGCCACTTCGGCATCGCCCGCGCGGTGCTGCCGCGCGTGCTGTCGCTGGCGCAGGTCGAACAGGTGGCGGCGAAGGCCGAAGTCGAGATCGAAGTGTTCGGTTTCGGCAGCCTGTGCGTGATGGTCGAGGGCCGCTGCGCGCTGTCCTCCTACGCCACCGGCGAATCACCGAACACCCACGGCGTCTGCTCGCCGGCCAGGGCGGTGCGCTGGCAACAGACCCCGGCCGGGCTGGAATCGCGCCTGAACGGCGTCTTGATCGACCGCTACGCCGACGGCGAGAACGCCGGCTATCCGACGCTGTGCAAGGGCCGTTTCGACGCCGGCGGCGAGCGCAACTACTACGCGATCGAGGAGCCGACCAGCCTGAACACGCTGGAACTGCTGCCGCAATTGCTGAAAATGGGCGTCAAGGCGATCAAGATCGAAGGGCGCCAGCGCAGCCCGGCCTACGTCGCCCAGGTCACGCGGGTGTGGCGCGAGGCGATCGACCACTGCCAGTCGGCGGCGCAGCGGTATTCGATCAAACCGGTCTGGCGCGCCGCGCTCGACAAGGTCGCCGAAGGCCAGCAGCACACGCTCGGCGCCTATCACCGGCCCTGGAAATGATGGCGATGGCAAGCGCGGGAGGCGACGTGAAACTGGCCCTGGGCCCCTTGCAATACTACTGGCCGCGCGACACCGTGCTCGGCTTCTACCGCGAGATGGCGGCGGCGCCGCTGGACGTGGTCTACCTCGGCGAAGCGGTCTGCTCGCGCCGCCATGAGCTGCGTCTGGCCGACTGGCTGGAACTCGGCGACATGCTGGCGGCGGCCGGCAAGGAAGTGGTGTTGTCCACCCAGGTGCTGATCGAATCCGGCTCCGACCTCGCCACGCTGCGCCGCATCGCCGGCAACGGCCGTTTTCTGGTCGAAGCCAATGACATGGGCGCGGTGCATTGCCTGGAAGGCCAGCCGTTCGTCGCCGGCCCGTGGCTGAACGTCTACAGCACGCCGACGCTGGAATTGCTGGCGCAATTGGGCGCGACGCGCTGGGTGATGCCGCTGGAAATGGGGCGGGAAGGGCTGGCGCAATTGCAGTCCGGACGCCCGGCCGGCATCGCCACCGAAGTGTTCGCCTACGGCCGCATGCCGCTGGCGTTTTCGGCGCGCTGCTTCGCCGCCCGCCACCACGATCTGCCGAAGGACGATTGCCGGTTCGTCTGCCTGAACTATCCGGACGGTCTGCTGATGGAAACCCGCGAGGGCCAGCCCTTCCTGACGCTGAACGGCATCCAGACGCAATCGGCGCTGGTCTACAACCTGATCGACCAGCTCGACGTGATGCGCGCGCTCGGCGTCGGCGTTGCCCGCATTTCGCCGCAGTCGCGGCATACCGCCGAAGTGGTCGAGCTGTTTCGCGCCGTGCTGGACGGCGCGCTGGCCGCAGCCGAGGCGCAGGCGCGGCTGCTGCCGCTGATGCCGGCCGCGCCCTGCAACGGCTACTGGCACGGCAAACCCGGATTGGAGCAGTGGGCCGCATGAACTCGCTCACACCCGATGGAGACATCATCAACGCCGCGCCGGCATCCCGCCGCCTGCCGGCGCCGCTCGGCCGGCTGCTGGCGCGGCTGCCGGCCTATCCCTGCGCGCTGCTGTTCGCGGCGGCGCTGAATCTGGCGCTGGCGCCGCATCTGCGCGCCGGCACGCTCGATCCGCTGCGCGGCCGGCGGCTGCGGCTGCGCGTGCTGGACGCCGGGCTGGCGTTCGATTTCGAATGGCGCGGCCAGGCGTTCCACGCCATCCGCAACGACGGCCCCGCCGATCTGTCGATTGGCGCCAGCGCCCACGATTTCTTGCTGTTGGCTCAGCGGCGCGAAGACCCGGATACGCTGTTCTTCGGTCGCCGCCTGCTGATGGAAGGAGATACCGAACTGGGCCTCCTGGTCAAGAACACGCTGGACGCGATGGACCTGTCGGTGTTCGAGCGCGCCGGCGGCGTGCCGGGCCGGCTGCTGGCGCGGCTGCGCGCGCTGGCCGGCCACCGCTCCTGATGCATTGCACCGCCCGGGCCGGCGGTGGCGGCCCGCTTTCACTGACGCGGAGGCCGCGATGGCTGGCGACAAGCATCTCCCCTTGGTGTATTCCTGCTCCGGCTGTTCCAGCGCGGCGCAACTGGCCAACCACGTCGCCGTCCGGCTCGACCGTGGCGGCATCGCCGAAATGTCCTGCATCGCCGGCGTCGGCGGCGACGTGCCGGCGCTGCTGAAGGTGGCGCTGTCCGGCCGGCCGATGCTGGTTATCGACGGCTGCGCGCTGGCCTGTGCCAAGCACGCGCTGGCGCGCCACGGCGTCACGCCGACCGAGCATCTGCAACTCGGCGAGCAGGGCGTCAAAAAACGCTTCCACGCCGATTTCGACCCGCAGCAGGCGGAGCAACTGATCGCCCAGGCGACCGAACTGGTGCGGCAACGGCTGATGCCGGCGCAGGTCGAGGTGGATTGAGGGCGGCGCCGCGGGGGCGTTGTGGCGGGGAGGGCGATGCGGCGGTTTCCGGCTGCCCCGGTTTGGAGTCAAAAATCCTTTTGATCCGGCGTATTCGCCCTCTGAAAAATTTGACTCTGACCCTATTTATCTTGGCGGAGGTTCCGGTGTTTCTCCACCGTTTGCCATCTTCCGCTTGATTGCTTCACTCCCCCTGTCGTTCCGGCGAAAGCCGGAACCCAGTGGCGTTCGATGCGCACCGATAACGGCTGCAAGACGCTGGATTCCCCCTTGCAGGGCGCGTTTGCGCTTGCAAGCGCAAACCGTTTCGCAGGCAGGCCGCATGCGGCTTGAATTCCCTGCTCAACCCTGCGCCGGAATGACGGGTGGCGGGAGGTTTCGCCACCATCACGGACGCACGCAAGCATCCGCCCCGATCAGGAATGATTACCCGCTCAAGCACCGCCGGTATTTCAAAAATATGGGAGTATGAGTAAATTTCGAAGAACTGGCACCCGCTACAGAGGTGATGTAATGGGAGTATATGATTGTGCCGGTATTTCCCGTACTCACCCCAGCGTCGCACTGCGCGTCACCGCGACGCCGACGATGTAGCCGAAGCACAGCAGCGCGCCGATGAAGGCGGCGGCGCGTATCGGCCTGGTGCGGCCGCGCTTCAGGGCGATGGTGCCGAGCGCGATGTAGGCGATCAGGCCGAGCAGCTTGGCGGTCAGCCAGCTTTGCGCCAGCGGGTATTGGCCGCTCCACCATGCCAGCACGATGGCGCTGGCCAGCAGCAGCGTGTCGATCACGTGCGGCAGCACCCGCACCCAGCGCCGCGCCAGCATGCCGCTGTCGGCCAGCATCCAGCCGCCGCGCAGCAGGAACAGGGCGCCGCTGATGGCGACGCAACTCATGTGCAGATGTTTGACGGCGAGGTAGTCCATGCGGGGGATCGGTGGCGGTGGCGAGGCCGCCATTGTAGCTGCCGCGTTCAGGCTTGCCGCAGCGTGAAGCGCGGGAACAGCGCGGCCACCTGCTCGACCAGCGCCCGGCCCGGATAATCGTGCAGCGGCGCGGCGTTCAGCGCGGCATCGGAGCAGCCCTGGGCGCGGAAGATTTGCAGCGCGTAATTGCCGACGCCGAGTGCTGCCAGCGTGTGCGCCAGTTCCAGGATGTCGTCCGGCGCCAGCAGGTCCGGGTGCAGCGTGGTGCGGCATTCGTAGTCGATGCCGGATGCCAGCACCGCTTCCAGGCTGGCGCGCGCGGCCTCGCCGCTGCCTTCGGTCTGCGTGATGCGCGGGTAGCGGTCGAACGGCGCCTTGATGTCCAGCCCGATCCAGTCCAGCAGCGGCAGCAGTTGCGCCAGCCGGCGCGGCGTGGTGCCGGCGCTGTGCAGGCCGATGCGGAAGCCGAGCGCGCGCGCTTGCGCCATCGCGTCCGGCAGCGCCGGATCGGTGGTGGCCTCGCCGCCGGAAAACACCACGGCGTCGATCAGGCCGACCCTGCGCCGCAGCAGCGCCAGCACCGCCGCCCAGTCCGGTGCGCCGCTGCCGCCGCCGCGTTCCAGCAGATGCGGGTTGTGGCAGTAGCCGCAGCGCCACGGGCAGCCCTGCACGAACACCACGGCCGCCAGTTGGCCCGGATAGTCGGTGGCGGAAAACGGCGTGACGCCGCCGACCTTCAGCGGCTGGCGGCTGGCCGGGACCGCTGCCGCGGCGCGTTCGGCCAGTTCAGGCATGGGCCGCCGCCGGCACTGGCGCGTTCAGTCCGGCGCGCGCTTCGCGGAAATAGCGGCGTTCGTGGAACTCGCCCTGCTTGCCGGTGTTGAAGGACGATACCGGACGGTGGTAGCCCATCACGCGGGTCCAGATTTCGCACGGCTGGCGTTCGTGGTCGGCCAGGGTGATGGTGCGGGCGGCGGTTTGTTGCAGGGTCATGGCGGCTCCTTTCGGGTGGGAAGATCGAAGCTCAGGCGGCTTCGCGTTGCTTGCGGCGCAGGATGTCCTCGTCGCATTTCGGACAGAACTTGTGGCTGCCGCCCAGATAGCCGTGGGTCGGGCAGATCGAAAACGTCGGCGTCACCGTGATGTACGGCAGCCCGAAGCGGCCGAGCGCGCGCCGCACCAGCTGACGGCAGGCTTCCGCCGACGACAGCGGTTCGGTCATGTACAGATGCAGCACGGTGCCGCCGGTGTACTTGCGTTGCAATTCGTCCTGCCGCTCCAGCGCCTCGAACGGGTCGTCGGTGAAGCCGACCGGCAGTTGCGACGAATTGGTGTAGTACGGCATCGCCGCGCTGCCGGCCTGCAGGATGTCGGGATAGCGCTTTTTGTCTTCCTTGGCGAAGCGGTAGGTGGTGCCTTCCGCCGGGGTCGCCTCCAGGTTGTACATGTGGCCGGTCTGCTCCTGGAATTCCAGCATGCGCGCGCGCACGTGGTCCAGCAGCCGCAGCGCGAACGCATGGCCCCAGGCACTGGTGATGTCGTGTGCGTCGCCGCTGAAGTTGCGGATCATTTCATTGATGCCGTTCACCCCCAGGGTCGAAAAATGATTGCGCAGCGTCCCCAGGTAGCGCCGGGTGTACGGAAACAGGCCCTGATCCATGTGGCGCTGGATCACCTCGCGCTTGATTTCCAGGCTGGTCTTGCCGAGTTCCAGCAATTCGTCCAGCCGCGCCAGCAGCGCCGCCTCGTCGCCGGCATGGAGATAGCCGAGGCGCGCGCAGTTGATCGTCACCACCCCGAGCGAACCGGTCTGCTCGGCCGAGCCGAACAGGCCGTTGCCGCGCTTCAGCAGCTCGCGCAGATCGAGCTGCAGCCGGCAGCACATCGAGCGGATCATGTTCGGCTTCAGTTCCGAATTGATGAAGTTCTGGAAGTAGGGCAGGCCATACTTCGCCGTCATCTCGAACAGCCGTTCGGCGTTCGGCCCGTGCCAGTCGAAATCCGGCGTGATGTTGTAGGTCGGGATCGGAAAGGTGAAGGCGCGGCCGCGCGCGTCGCCGGCCATCATCACCTCGATGTAGGCGCGGTTGATCATGTCCATCTCGGCCTGCAGGTCGCCGTAGCGGAACGGCATCTCGCGGCCGCCGATCAGCGGCACCTGCTCGCGCAGGTCCTCCGGGCACACCCAGTCGAAGGTCAGGTTGGTGAACGGCGTCTGCGTGCCCCAGCGCGACGGCACGTTCAGGTTGTGGATCAGCTCCTGCATGCACTGGCGCACCTCGGCGTAGGCCAGTTGGTCCTGCCGCACGAACGGCGCCAGATAGGTATCGAACGAACTGAAGGCCTGCGCCCCCGCCCACTCGTTCTGCAGCGTGCCGAGGAAATTGACGATCTGCCCGACCGCGCTCGACAGATGCCGCGGCGGGCCGGATTCCACCTTGCCCGGCACGCCGTTCAAGCCCTCGTTCAGCAGCGTGCGCAGCGACCAGCCGGCGCAATAGCCGGACAGCATGTCCAGATCGTGGATGTGCAGATCGGCCTCGCGGTGCGCCGCGCCGACCGCCGGCGGATAGACGTGCGACAGCCAGTAATTGGCAATCATCTTGCCGGAAGCATTCAGGATCAGGCCGCCGAGCGAATACCCCTGGTTGGCATTGGCGTTGACGCGCCAGTCGCGCTGCTCCAGATACTCATCGATCGATGCCGCCACATCCACCACGGCAGGGCGCGGCGCCGGCATCGAGCGCTGCTGGCCGGCGCCGACCCGGCCGGGTTCCGAAACAGACACGACAGACATGTTGGACTCCAAAAACACAATAGGTTGTGGTTGGAGTCAGGTTAGCCACTAGATATAGTGGGGTCAATCTCGTCTTGCGGAATTTTCGGTTTTTCTTGATGCAGGTTAAAAATGCCGGAAGCACGCGGATTTCGCCACGGCGCCGCCCGCGCCGCCGTGGCGGCTACCAGCCGAGGATGGTGACGGGACCGGTGAAGTCGGGATTGGAGTAGTTCGCTTCCAGAACCAGATTGGTGCCGCTACCGTCCCGATTGATCCTGTAAAAAGCGACTGATGAACCGGAAGGGATCAGCGTAAAATGGCCGGTCGGATCGACGGCAAATGAAGTGATCGTGGCGAAGAAGGGAGTCGAAAAATCCTGGCACCCGCCCACCCCGCCAGCGGAAGTCATTGCGCAAGTCGTTATTACTACAGTTGAGCTAGCTGACAACCGCAGCCCGGCATAGAGGTGATCGCCGGCAGGATCTATCGTCACGGCACTAATGCTACCGTTCAGAGGATTAACTATCTCAACCGGCGCCGCGACCTCGCTCAGTGCGCCGCTGGCCGGATTGATGGCGTAGCTAAGCAGATCAGGTCCTCCCCCCACATAGAGAAACCGCCCGTTCGGCGTGATCGCGAGGTGGGCAGGGGAAGCGACCGCGAACGGCGACCCGCTGATCTCGGTCAGCGCACCACTGCTTTCGTCGATGCTAAAAGCAGATACCGAATTCGAGCGTTGATTGGCAATGTAAAGAAAACGCCCGGTCGGATCGATGGCGGGGCTGCCAGGATAAATCCCCAGATCGATGGCCGAGCCGATTGGCGTCAGCCCCCCCGTGTCCCGATCGATCCGGAATGCCGACACCGTGCCGGTAACGCTACCGTCCCCCCTGACCCGATCGATCAGATAGAGCAACCCGCCACCCGGGTGCATCGCCAGGGTCTGGAACAAACCGGGATGCGGGGCCGGGCCAGCCGGCACCGCCGTCAGGGCGCCAGTAGTCGAATTGATCTGGTAAGCATTGATTCCCGCGTCCGAAGCCACGTAGGCAAAGCGCCGCTGCGGGTCGGCCACCAGCGTGGAAAGGTTAGCGCCGAAAGCAGCCACCGTATCGCCCATCGTCAGCGTATCGTCGGTGCCGACGGCATGCGCCGTCACGCTGCCGTTGCCATTCGACACATACGCCACCCGCTTCGTCATCTCCAGCCGGGAGCAATCGATGACGATGTCGCCGACATCCCCGGCAACCGTGCCAGTGCCGTAGCGGACGGTGCAGGCGTCCGCCTGCAAACGCGGCTGGTACTTGATCGTCACCTTATACGGCCGGCCGCTATCGACCTTGATCGGAAAGGCAAAGCTGCCATCGGCATTCGTCGCCAGATCGTCGCCGCCATTGTTTTGCAGCACCAGATTGGCGTCATTGCCGGTCAGCCCGATGATGTGGCCGCCAATCGTATGCGGCGTGCTGGGGCCGCAAGTCACCTGCACATTCGTGACGTTGGCATCGCCCATGATGCCGCTGCCGTGGGTGACCTCGCAGAACTGATCGGCCGGCTGGGAGACGACCGTGACGGCATAGGAAGCGCCGACGGCGACCGGCGTGCTGTCAAAGGTCCAGTTGCCGCCCTCGTCGAAGGACACCGGGGTTTTGTCATTGAGCCGCAAGGCCAGCCTGACGTTGTCGGGTCCAATGACGTAGCCGCTGATACTGCCGCCGACGGTATGCATCCTGGGCGAGCAGCTGACCTGCACATTGGTGACGTTGGCATGGGTGATGGTGCCGCTGCCGTGGCTGACCAAGCAGGCCAGTCCGGCCGGATCGGTGCGCACCGCCACCGTATAACCGGCGCCATCGGAAATCGGCTGCAGGAACTGGAAGCGGGTACCGTTGGCCGGCACCGTGACGGTCTCGCCGTTATTGACCTGTAGCACCAGCCCGCCGCTGGTGTTGCCGCTGACCGTGCCGCTAACCGTGTAGCCGGTGGTAGTGCACAGCACCCGCACGTCGGTGATGTCGGCACCGGCGACGATCGGAGAGCTTTGGTTGACCGTGCAGGTCTGCGCGCCCGGCTGAGTGCGCACCGTCACCGCATAGGCGGCGCCGCTGGCCACCGGCTGCGCAAAGCGGAAGCTGCCATTTGCATTCACCACCAGATCGTCACCGCCATTGTTCTGCAACACCAGTCCGGTTCCGACCAGACCGGATACCGTGCCGCCAATCCGGTAGGCATTGGTGGCGCACTGCACCTTGACATCGGTGATGTCCTGATCGGCGACGGTGCCGGTGGCGCGATCGACGCTACAGGTCTGGCTCGGTTCTCCAGGTTGGGTGCGAACCGTCACCACATAGCCGGCGCCGCTGGCGACCGGGGTGGCGAACTGGAAATGGCCATCCGTATCCACCGCCAAGTCGTCACCGGCGTTGTTCTGCAATACCAGTCCTTTACCGGTCAAACCAGTCACACTGCCGCCGATCTGATGCACGTCGGTGGAGCACTGCACGGTGACGTTGTCGATGTCGCGGTCGGTGACCAGGGCGCTGGCGTCGTTGACGGTGCAGGTCTGCGCCGGAGCACTTGGCTGGGTCTTGACGGTGATGCTGTAGCGGGCGCCGCTGGCGACCGGCTGCGTAAAGCGGAAACCGCCATCGGCAGCAACCGTCAGATCGTCACCGCCGTTGTTCTGCAACACCAAACCTGTCCCCACCAGACCGGACACCGTGCCGCCGATGCGATAGGCGTTGGGAGCGCACAGCACGGCGATGTCGGTGACGGCAGCGTTCAACGTGCCGCTGCCCCGGTTCACCGAACAGGTTTGCGCCGGATTGTTCGGTTGCGTCTGGACGCTGACCACGTAGGCGGTGCCGCCGGGCAGCTCGCTGGGGAACTGGAAAGTGCCGTCGGCGGAGAGCGATACCGTTTCTCCGTCATTGACCTGCAACACCAGCGTGCCGCCGGACAGGCCAGTAACGCTGCCGCCAATCGGGTAGTTGGCCGGGGCGTCGCTGCCGCCGCCGCAGGCGGTCAGCAGCACCGCCAGCATGGGCGGAATCAAACGGCGCAGCGAAGAAAAGGAAAAGCGGAGGCACTGCGAAGTGAAGACGGGAGCGGTCATGGCAATGGCCGGGCGCGGGGAACGCCGGAATTGTTGCTGGAGGGAATCGAGTCAGAATAACAACCAATGCCGGGCTTGTCGACCAAAAATTTCCTTTCAGACAATGGGGAACGGCTGGGAAATGAACGAAACGGCGGCAACGATGCTGGATTCCCTGCTCAATCTTTCGCCGGAATGACGGGCAAGAGGGCGGTTCGCTGCTCGAAAAACCGGCGCAGGCCGGAACCCGGTCGCGTTCGGCGTGCACCAATGGCCGCGGCAAGACGCCGACGTTTCCGACTGGAACAAAAAAGGCCGGCGGTTCGCACCGCCGGCCTTGCAGGGAACAATCGGGCTTTATGCGCCGACCGCCTTGGTCGTGGCGCCGGCCTTGGCCGGCAGCGGCTGCGGTGTCGCCTTGGCGCCGCCGAGCAGGCGGAAGGCGAACGCGGCCAGGAACAGCATGCCGATCGCGAACACGATGTCACCCGGCACCCGCAGCCACACCATGGTTTCCATGAAGACGGAGTGCACCACTGCCGGCGAGCGGGCGAACCACATGCCTTCGGTGATGCTGGCCCAGACCTGGTAGATGCCGGCCGGCACCAGCGAGATGAACACCATCATCGCCAGGCCGATGTTCAGGCCCCAGAACATGCAGGCCAGCAGCCGGTCGGACCACAGCGCCCGCGGCGACAGGCCGCGCAGGCAGAACAGCAGCAGGCCGATGCCGAGCATGCCGTAGACGCCGAACAGCGCGGCGTGGCCGTGGGCTGCCGTCATGTTCAGGCCCTGCAGGTAGTACAGCGCGATCGGGGTGTTGATGGTGAAGCCGAGCAGGCCGGCACCGACCACGTTCCAGAAGCCGACGGCGATGAAGCACAGGATCGGCCACTTGTAGGTCTGCACCCATGGCGCCGCCTTCGAGCGCTGGTAGTTCTTGAACGCTTCGGTGCCGATCATCGCCAGCGGGACCACTTCCAGCGCCGAGAACATCGCGCCGATGGCGATCACGAAGGTCGGCGTGCCGGTGAAGTACAGATGATGCAGCGTGCCGAGGATGCCGCCGAACAGGAACACGATGGTTTCCAGCACGATCGCGCTGTTGGCGGTGGTGGCGCGGATCAAACCCAGGCGGGTGAACAGCAGCGCGATGACGGCGGTGGCGAACACTTCGAAGAAGCCTTCGACCCACAGGTGCACCAGCCACCAGCGCCAGTATTCGATCATCGCGTAGTGGGTGTGCTGACCCCAGGCCAGCGAGGAGGCGTAGAAGCCGCCGATGCACAGCGCCGACAGGAACACCATGGCGATCAGGCCACGGCTTTCGGTCGGCTTCTTCAGCGCCGGCAGCAGGCCGCGGCCGAGCAGCGTGACCCAGAACAGCAGGCCGACGAACAGCAGCAACTGCCAGAAGCGGCCCATGGTGGTGAATTCCAGGCCCTGGTTGCCGAACCAGAAGCTGAAGTCGGCGCCAGACTTCTGCAGCGTGCCGAGCCAGCCGCCGACGGTGGAGCCGACCACGATGAACAGCAGCGCGTAGAACAGCACGTTGACGCCGAGCTTCTGGAACTTCGGCTCATGGCCGGAGATCGCCGGGGCGATGTACAGGCCGGTAGCCAGCCAGGCGGTGGCGATCCACAGCACCGCGAACTGGGTGTGGATGGTGCGGCTGACGGTGTACGGCAGGATCTGCGCCAGCGGGATGCCGAAGAAGCTTTCGCCTTCGACCGCGTAGTGAGCGGTGACGACGCCGAAGCCGACCTGGGCCAGCATCAGTCCGATGACGACGTAGAAATACTTCCTGGTGGCGCGCATCGACGGCGTCGGCTGCAGGTCGATCAGCGGATCGGCCTTGCCCGGCACCGGATCGGCTTCTTCCTTGTGCTTCGAGTGGTAGAACAGCATGCCGACGATGGCGCCGATCATCAGGATGATGCTGGCGATCGACCAGACGCCGGCGTCCGCCGTCGGCGTGTTGCCGACCGCCGGTTCCGGCGGCCAGTTGCTGGTGTACGACAGGCCGGTCTTGCCCGGACGGTCGGCGGCGGCCGACCAGGCCGACCAGAAGAAGAACGCCGGCAGCGCCTGCAGGTCGTCGGCGTTGCCCAGGGCGCTGGCCGGCATCGCGTACTGCTCGCGCAGCTTGGTCAGTTCCGGCGCACTGCCGAACAGGTCGAGGTAGTGCTGCCGCACCTGTTCGGTGGCGGCCAGCCGTTCCGGCGACAGCGTGATGACGCCGGTGTCGGGGTCATAGGTGTTGCGCCGCATTTCCTTCTTGGCCAGCAGATCGATCTGCGCCTGCGGGCCGGCGTCGAGATCGGCGTAGGGCTTGCCGAAATCGAGCCGCGCCAGCACGTCGCGCAGCGCCAGCGTTTCGCGGTGCAGCCAGTCGGCCGACCAGTCCGGCGCCAGGTAGCTGCCGTGGCCCCAGACCGAGCCGAGCTGCTGGCCGCCGGCGGTCAGCCAGGCGGACTGGCCGCGCTGCACCTGTCCTTCGGAGAAAACTACCTTGCCGTCGATACCGGCCACCTGTTTCGGAATGGGTGGCGCGGCGAGATAGATCTCGCTGCCGACCCATCCAAGAACGGCGAAAGACATGGCGCAGATGACTGCCAGCCAGGTCCATAGTTTGCGCGTTGCATGCATGATCACAGCCCCTTATCGGTGTTTGCGGTTTGGTTCGAATTTCGGGTCGAGTATAGAAATGACGGGGCCTTTGCCGAAATGATGCATATCAAGGGAATCTTTAGGCGTGTTTCGTACCATGTCCGTGCATCGAAACCGCCTGGCCGTACGCGGCCGGTTCTTGTAAAACAGGCCAACGGCCGTATGGAGGACGCAGGATGATGAATTTCGAGTATTCCCCAAAGGTGCAGGCACTGCGCCGGCAATTGCAGGATTTCATGGACGACCACGTGATTCCGCGCCTGCCGGAGTGGCGTGCGGCGGAGCAGGCCGGCGTCTATCCGGCCTTCATCGAGGAGCTGAAGGCGCTGGCGCGGGAAGACGGGCTGTGGAATCTGTTCCTGCCGGGGCTGGCCGCCGACGAGCCGGGCCAGCGCCTGTCCAATCTGGAATACGCGCCGCTGGCCGAGATCATGGGCCGGGTGCCGTGGGCGCCGGAAATCTTCAACTGCAACGCGCCCGACACCGGCAACATGGAAGTGCTGCACCTGTTCGGCTCGATGGAGCAGCGGCAGCAATGGCTGCGGCCGCTGCTGGAAGGGACGATCCGTTCCTGCTTCGCGATGACCGAGCCGGATGTCGCCTCGTCCGACGCCACCAACATCCAGACCGTGATCCGGCGCGACGGCGACGACTACGTGATCAACGGCCGCAAGTGGTTCATCACCGGCGCCGCCCATCCGCACTGCCGCATCGCCATCGTGATGGGCGTGACCGACCCGGACGCCGAAACCCACCGGCGCCAGAGCATGGTGCTGGTGCCGCTGGATACGCCCGGCCTGACCGTGGTGCGCAACATCCCGGTGATGCACCACCTCGGGCTGGACGGTCATTGCGAACTGCTGCTGCGCGACGTGCGGGTGCCGCGCGCCAACCTGATCCACGAGGAGGGCGCCGGCTTCGCGATCGCCCAGGCGCGCTTGGGGCCGGGCCGCATCCACCATTGCATGCGTTCGATCGGCCAGGCCGAACTGGCGCTGGAACTGATGTGCGAACGGGCCGCCGAGCGGCGCGCGTTCGGCCGTTACCTGCACCAGCACGGCACGGTGGCCGAGTGGATCGCCCATTCGCGCATCGAGATCGAACAGGCGCGGCTGCTGGTGCTGAAGACCGCCTGGCTGATCGACCGCCACGGCGCCAAGGGCGCGATGCGCGAAATCTCGATGATCAAGGCGCTGGTGCCGCGCCTGCAGGTGGCGGTGTGCGATCGGGCGATGCAGGTGTTCGGCGCGATGGGCCTGTCCGGCGATACGCCGCTGGCCGACCTGTGGACCGGCGGCCGGCTGCTGCGCATCGCCGACGGGCCGGACGAGGTGCATCTGCGCTCGGTGGCGCGGCAGGAAATGGCCGCCGCCGCCGAACGGCGCGGCGACGGCGCGCGCTATCTGAATGTGATGGCCGGCGGCTGAGCGCGGCGGAGCGGCAGGAGGGCGGGGCGCAAGGGCAGGCAGCCGGCGCCTTCCCCCCGGATTCTCATATACTCCCCGACATGCCAGGCTGTGGCGGGTACCAGTCATGCGAAAAACCCGCATACTCCCGGTGCTGCCGGGTTGGTGTGGATTTCATATACTCCCCGATATGCTTCCCGCTACCGTGCTCCAGGATTGACAAAAAGACCGATACTCCCCGGTTTGCGCGGGCCGGATCGGCGCGCCGCACGGCCGGCGCGATGACGGCGTTTCTCTGGTATCATTGCCGTTTTCCGCGCCGTCCGCGCCATCCCCTGACAAGAGCGAGAAAGGCATCCCGGTTATGACACCGCGAACTACGACGATCAGCTTGCAGCGACGCTAGTCGGGTTCTTTTTCGTCCATACATGAAGAAGCGCGGCTGGCCCGCGTTTTTTTTCGCCCGCGTTTTTCTGTTTTGATTCCCGGTTTTATCGTCGGCCACGCGCCGGCATGGAGAGCAAAGTGATTTCGATTCGACTCCCGGATGGTTCGCAGCGCCAGTTCGAGGCACCCGTCACCGTGGCCGAAGTGGCCGCCAACATCGGCACCGGCCTGGCCAAGGCGGCGCTGGCCGGCAAGGTCGATGGCAAGGTGGTCGATACCTCGTTCCTGATCGAGCGCGACGCCGAGGTCGCCATCGTCACCGACAAGGATGCCGATGGCCTGGAAGTGATCCGCCATTCGACCGCGCATCTGCTGGCCTACGCGGTCAAGGAACTGTTTCCGGACGCCCAGGTGACGATCGGCCCGGTGATCGACAATGGTTTCTACTACGATTTTTCGTACAAGCGCCCGTTCACGCCGGACGACCTGAAGGCGATCGAAAAGAAGATGACCGAGCTGGCCAGGAAGGACGAGCTGGTCACCCGCAAGGTCTTGCCGCGCGACGAGGCGGTGGCCTATTTCAAGTCGATCGGCGAACACTACAAGGCCGAGATCATCGAATCGATCCCGGCCGACCAGGACGTGTCGCTGTACACCGAAGGCAAGTTCACCGACCTGTGCCGCGGTCCGCACGTGCCGTCCACCGGCAAGCTGCGCGTGTTCAAGCTGATGAAGCTGGCCGGCGCCTACTGGCGCGGTGATTCCAAAAACGAAATGCTGCAGCGGATCTACGGCACCGCCTGGGCCAAAAAGGAGGAGCAGGAAGCCTACCTGCACATGCTGGAAGAAGCCGAGAAGCGCGACCACCGCAAGCTCGGCCGCCAGCTCGACCTGTTCCACTTCCAGGAAGAAGCGCCCGGTTTGATCTTCTGGCACCCGAAGGGCTGGACCGTCTGGCAGCAGGTCGAGCAGTACATGCGGCGCGTCTATCAGGACACCGGCTATCAGGAAGTCAAGGCGCCGCAGATTCTCGACCGTTCGCTGTGGCAAAAGACCGGCCACTGGGACAACTACCGGGAAAACATGTTCACCACCGAATCGGAAAACCGCGACTACGCGCTGAAGCCGATGAACTGCCCCGGCCACATCCAGATATTCAATTCCGGCCTGCGCAGCTACCGCGACCTGCCGCTGCGCTACGGCGAATTCGGCCAGTGCCACCGCAATGAACCGTCCGGCGCGTTGCACGGCACCATGCGGGTGCGCGGCTTCACCCAGGACGATGGTCACATCTTCTGCACCGAAGACCAGATCGAGTCCGAAGTCACTGCCTTCCATCCGCAGGCGATGGCGGTGTATGGTGATTTCGGTTTCACCGACATCACCGTCAAGCTGGCGCTGCGGCCGGACAACCGTATTGGCTCCGACGAAGTCTGGGACAAGGCCGAGGAAGCGCTGCGTTCCGCGCTGCGCGTCTGCGGCGTCAGCTGGGAAGAACTGCCGGGCGAGGGCGCCTTCTACGGCCCGAAGATCGAATACCACATGAAGGATTCGCTTGGCCGGCCCTGGCAGGTCGGCACGATGCAGGTCGATTTCTTCATGCCGGTGCGGCTCGGCGCCGAATACGTCGCCGCCGACAACGAACGGCGCGTGCCGGTGATGCTGCACCGGGCCATCGTCGGCTCGCTGGAGCGTTTCATCGGTATCCTGATCGAAAACCACGCCGGCGCGCTGCCGCTGTGGCTGGCGCCGTTGCAGGTGTCGGTGCTGAATATCTCGGAAGCGCAGGACGAGTATGCGCAGCAAGTCGCACAAGCCCTGAAAAAACAAGGGTTTAGGGTTCAGGCCGATTTGCGCAACGAGAAAATAACCTATAAAATACGCGAGCATTCGGTTCAGAAGCTGCCTTACATCGTCGTTGTCGGCGACAAGGAGCGGGATGCCAACACCGTGGCCGTGCGTGCGCGGGGCAATGTCGATCTGGGAAGCATGTCGATCGACGACTTGGTGGAACGCCTCAGGAATGAGGTCGAAACCAAAGCCTGAAAAGGCTGGCCCATCGTGCAGAAGCACGGCTTACTTATTGGATTTTTAAAAGGAAACTAAGATAGCTACGGACAAGTCGCATCGCATCAACGGCGAAGTTACCGCCCCTGAATTGCGCTTAACTGGAGTCGGGAACGAACCCCTCGGGATCGTTTCCCTGGCTGAAGCCTTCCGCTTGGCGGAAGAGGCCAATGTGGATCTGGTGGAAATTGCGCCGAACGCGCAGCCGCCGGTGGCGCGCCTGATGGACTACGGCAAGTTCAAGTATCAGGAGCAGAAGCGCGCGCACGATGCCAAGCTGAAGCAGAAAGTCATCCAGGTCAAGGAAGTCAAGTTCCGGCCCGGCACCGACGACGGCGATTACGGCATCAAGCTGCGCAACCTGATCAAGTTTCTGGAAGAAGGCGACAAGACCAAGATCACGCTGCGTTTCCGTGGCCGCGAAATGGCGCATCAGGACATCGGTGTGCGGATGCTGGAGCGGCTGAAGGCCGACCTCGAGCCCTACGGTCAGGTCGAGCAGTGGCCGAAGATGGAAGGCCGGCAGATGGTGATGGTGCTGGCGCCGAAGAAAAAGAAATAACCCTTGCGGGACAGAGTTTATGAGCCGCCGCAGCGCGGCGAATTACTCTGTTTCCAACAAGTTTTAGATTTGCGGGACAGAGTTTGTGAGGCGCCGCAGCGCGCCGGGCTACTCTGTCCCCAACAAATCAGAAACACAGGTCGAGCAAGGTTGGCTCCCGCAGAATGATTGGTCGAGCAACCGAAAAACGACACTGGGTTCCGGCTTCCGCCGGAACGACGAAGTTTCAGATTTGCACAGCAGAGCCAGCCGCAACATGGCTCTCGATGGCAAATCAAGCAATTCGCAGCGCTCCCGGTAACGGGGGCGCATGCAAATCGGTGGCTTTACCGCTACCGCAAACAAGTGAGAGCAGGCATCCAAGTGCAATGCCATGACATTGCCACCTGCAATCATGTCAAAAATGGAGCTGTCCGAAAGGGCAGATGTGTCATGCCAAAAATGAAGTCCAAGAGCGGCGCCAAGAAGCGTTTCCGCGTCCGTCCGGGTGGTACCGTCAAGTGCGGTCAGGCGTTCAAGCGCCACATCCTGACCAAGAAAACCACCAAGAACAAGCGCCATCTGCGCGGTAGCGTGAACGTTCATGCCAGCGACGTGACGTCCGTCCTGCGCATGATGCCGAACGCCTAACCTCACACACATCAAGGAGAAATCATGCCTCGAGTAAAACGTGGGGTTACCGCACGGGCCCGTCACAAGAAGATTCTGGTTCAGGCCAAGGGTTACCGCGGCCGTCGCAGCAAGGTCTACCGCATCGCCAAGCAGGCGGTGATGCGCGCCGGGCAGTATGCCTATCGCGACCGCCGCAACAAGAAGCGCGTGTTCCGCGCGCTGTGGATTGCCCGTATCAACGCCGCATCGCGTGAGCACGGCCTGACCTACAGCGTGTTCATGAACGGTCTGAAGCGCGCCTCGATCGAGCTGGACCGCAAGGTGCTGGCCGACATGGCGGTGATGGACAAGCCGGCGTTCGCGGCCATCGTCAATCAGGTGAAGGCCAACATCGCCGCTTGACGCTGTTTCGGTAGTCTGACATCGCGCCGCCGCCTGGCGGCGCAGCAGGTCCCACGGGGCAGAGGTGATTACCTGTGCCCCGTTTTATTTGCCGTTTCCTATTTGCCTCACTCAGTCACGGGACGTAGCGCATGAATCCCCTGGAACAACTCGTCACTCAGGCCGAAGCCGATTTCGCCGCCGCCGCCGATGCCGCCGCGCTGGAAAACGCCAAGGCCGGATATCTCGGCAAGACCGGCCGCATCACCGAACAGATGAAGGGCCTCGGCAAGCTGGCGCCGGACGAGCGCCGCCAGCAGGGCGCCGTCATCAATGCCGCCAAGGAGCGCATTGAAGCGGCGCTGTCGGCGCGCCGCGAGCAACTGGCCGACGCCCAGATGCAGCAGCGCCTGAACGCCGAGGCGATCGACGTCACATTGCCGGGCCGTGGACGCGGTTTTGGTGGTATCCATCCGGTGATGCGCACCTGGGAGCGGGTCGAGGAAATCTTCCGTTCGATCGGCTTCGATGTCGCCGACGGGCCGGAAATCGAAACCGACTGGACCAATTTCACCGCGCTGAACAGCCCGGAAAACCATCCGGCGCGTTCGATGCAGGACACTTTCTACATCGAGGACAAGGACAGCACCGGCAAGCCGCTGCTGCTGCGCACCCATACCAGTCCGATGCAGGTGCGCTACGCGCGCATGAGCCAGCCGCCGATCAAGATCATCGCGCCGGGCCGTACCTATCGGGTCGACAGCGACGCGACCCATTCGCCGATGTTCCATCAGGTCGAGGGCCTGTGGATCGCCGACGACATCAGTTTCGCCGACCTGAAGGGGGTGTACCTGAATTTCGTCAAGGCGTTCTTCGAGACCGACGATCTGCAGGTGCGTTTTCGTCCCTCTTATTTCCCGTTCACCGAACCGTCGGCGGAAATCGACATCGCCTTCGGCAGCGGCCCGCTGAAAGGGCGCTGGCTGGAAGTGTCCGGTTCCGGCCAGGTGCATCCGGCGGTGGTGCGCAACATGGGCCTGGATCCGGAGCGCTACATCGGCTTCGCCTTCGGCTCCGGCCTGGAGCGGCTGACCATGCTGCGCTACGGCATCAATGACCTGCGCCTGTTCTACGAAGGCGATCTGCGCTTCCTGAAGCAGTTCAACTGACCCGACCCTTCCCGCGCCAGGCGCGGCGACCGGCCCGAGGCTGGTGCCGCCGCCGCGCGATTCCGCTTTGACGTTAAAGGTATCCGATCATGCAATTCTCTGAACACTGGCTGCGCACGATGGTGAATCCGAACATGACTTCGGACGAGCTGGCCCATCTGCTGACGATGTCCGGGCTGGAAGTGGAGGAGGTCGAGCCGGTGGCGGCGGCGTTTTCGCACGTGGTGGTGGCCGAGGTGCTGGAAGTGGCCAAGCATCCGAACGCCGACCGGCTGAACGTCTGCCAGGTCGACGTCGGCACCGGCACCATCCTGAACATCGTCTGCGGCGCACCGAACGTGCGGCCGGGACTGAAGGTGCCGTGCGCGATGGTCGGTGCCAAGCTGCCGCCGGCCAAGGATGGCGAGCCGCCGTTCGAGATCAAGACCGGCCAGCTGCGCGGCGTCGAATCGCAGGGCATGCTGTGTTCGGCGCGCGAACTGAAGCTGTCGGACGATCATGGCGGCCTGCTGGAGCTGCCGGACGATGCGCCGGTCGGCCGCAACTTCCGCGATTACTATCAGCTCAACGATCTGAAATTTACGATCAAGCTGACGCCGAACAAGGCCGACTGCCTGTCGGTGCTGGGCGTGGCGCGTGAAGTGGCGGCGCTGAGCGGCAGTGAGCTGAAGGCCCCGGTCTGCACGCCGGTGGCATCGACGATGGACGAAACGCTGCCGGTCAAGGTCGCCGCGCCGGATTTGTGCGGGCGCTTTTCCGGGCGCGTGATCCGTGGTCTGAATGCGCGCGCGCTGACGCCGGAATGGATGAAGCGGCGGCTGGAGCGCAGCGGCCAGCGCTCGATTTCGGCGCTGGTCGATATTTCCAACTACGTGATGCTGGAACTGGGACGGCCGACCCACGTGTTCGATCTCGACAAGATTCACGGCGGCCTGGAAGTGCGTTGGGGACGCCAGGGCGAATCGCTGAAGCTGCTCAACGAGAACACGGTCGAGGTCGATGACTGGGTCGGCGTGATCGCCGACGAGCGGCAGATCGAATCGCTGGCCGGCATCATGGGTGGCGACGCCACCGCGGTGTCGCTGGAGACGCGGAACATCTATTTGGAGGCGGCGTTCTGGTGGCCGCAGGCGATCCAGGGCCGGGCGCGCCGCTACAATTTTTCCACCGATGCCGCTCATCGTTTCGAGCGTGGCGTCGATTACGCCACCACGGTGGAGCACATCGAGCGCATCACCGCGCTGATCGTCGAAATCTGCGGTACCAGGGAAACCCGGATCGGCCCGGTCGACGACCAGGTGCTGAATCTGCCGCAGCGGCGGCCGGTCTCCTTGCGCCGCGCCCGTGCTGAAAAGGTGATCGGCGTGCCGCTGACCGGCGAGCAGATCGCCGACATCTTCAGCCGCCTCGGCCTGGCATTCGAGCAGGATGGTGACAACTTCCTGGTGACGCCGCCGTCGTACCGCTTCGACATCGAAATCGAGGAAGACCTGATCGAGGAAGTCGCTCGCGTCTATGGTTTCGAAAACATTCCGGCGGTGGCGCCGGTGGCGCCCAACGTGATGCACGCGGAAGCGGAAAACCGCCGTTCGCCGTTCCTGTTGCGGCGCCAGCTGGCCGACCTCGATTATCAGGAGGTGATCAATTTCAGTTTCGTCGATGCCGCCTGGGAAAAGGACTTCGCCGCCAACGCCAGCCCGATCCGCCTGCAGAATCCGATCGCCAGCCAGATGAGCGTGATGCGCTCGACGCTGATCGGCGGGCTGGTCGCCAATGCGCGCTACAACCTGAACCGCAAGCTGAACCGGGTGCGGGTGTTCGAGCGCGCCGCCGTTTATCTGCGCAACGCCGAGGTCGCTGATGGCCCGTTGTCAGTGGCCGGCTTCGAGCAGCCGAAGCGGGTGGCGGCGCTGGCCTACGGCCCGGTGGTCGAGGAGCAGTGGGGACTGCCGGCGCGCAATGCCGATTTCTTCGATCTGAAGGCCGATCTGGAAGCGCTGTTCGCGCCGAAGGCGCTGCGCTTCGTCAAGGAAGCGCATCCGGCGCTGCATCCGGGCCGCAGCGCGGCGGTCGAGCTGGACGGCCGCCGCATCGGTCATATCGGCGAACTGCATCCGCGCCTGCAGCAGAAATACGAGCTGCCGGTGGCGCCGGTGGTGTTCGAGGTCGATGCCGATGCGCTGGCGGAACGCGAGTTGCCGGCCTACACCGAAATTTCGCGTTTCCCGGCGGTCACGCGCGACCTCGCGCTGGTGGTCAAACAGTCGTTGCCGGCACAGCAAGTGATCGATGCGCTGCTGGCCGAAAAGCACGCGAACCCGCTTTGCGGCATTGTGCAAGCCATTGTTTTATTTGATGAATATCGCGGAAAAGGACTGGCCGAAGACGAAAAAAGCCTTGCGTTCCGGTGTACCATGCAAGATACTCAACGGACCCTGCAGGACGAGCTCGTGGAGGCCGCAATGGCAGCCCTGGTTGCCGCCATTCAAAATAAGCACGGTGCCAGACTGCGCACCTGACAGCAGGTGGGGACACTGAAGATGAACGACGTGAACACTGTCGAATTTCAATCCGTGCTGGCGGCCGATCTGAACCGCGCGGTCCTCGAAGCGCAGGCCCGTTCGCAGGCGGCCAAAAGCCTGCCGACCCTGACCAAGGCCGAACTGGCCGAACTGCTGTTCGAACAGGTCGGCCTGAACAAGCGCGAAGCCAAGGACATGGTGGAAACCTTCTTCGAGGAAATTCGCAATGCGCTGGAACGCGGCGAAGCAGTCAAGCTGTCCGGTTTCGGCAACTTCCAGTTGCGCGACAAGCCGCAGCGTCCCGGACGCAATCCGAAGACCGGCGAGGCGATTCCGATCACCGCGCGTCGTGTCGTGACTTTTCATGCCAGTCAGAAGCTGAAGGGCATGGTCGAAAGCCCGGTCCAGCCGGCGCCGCAGGAGGTGTGAGCGCAACGCCATGAATGACCGCGCCAGCAAGACTGAACTGACCGTTTTGCCGCCGATCCCGGCCAAGCGCTACTTCACGATCGGCGAAGTGAGCGAGTTGTGCGGTGTCAAACCGCATGTGCTGCGCTACTGGGAGCAGGAGTTTTCCCAGTTGAAACCGGTCAAGCGGCGCGGCAATCGCCGCTACTACCAGCATCACGAAGTGCTGCTGATCCGTCGCATCCGCGACCTGCTGTACGAGCAGGGTTTCACCATCAGCGGGGCCCGCAACCGGCTCGACAGCCGGCAGGACGAGACGGACGCCACCACAACTGACGGCGTGACCGCGCCTCCCGCCGCCGCTCCGGGTTTGCCGGATAGCGCCGCGCTGCGCCGCGAGCTGACCGCGATCCTTGCCTTGCTGACGCGCTGAACTGCCGATCCGGCGGCACTGCGGGCGACGTCGCTAGCCGCTGGTTTTTTCAGTCTGGCACCGGGGCGGATTTCATTTCACGCGGGCCGCTACATCATGGCGGTACTGTAAGAGGGCGGTGGCGAATCCGCTGTTGCGCTCGCCGGGCGGTGCCTGTCTCGCTTGCCGATCATTTCCGGGGATTTTGAAAAACAGGGGAGTATGCCGAAAAATCGGCCTGTCGCGGGCACCAGGATTGCGACTTGAAAAATACACAACCCAGTATCCTTCGGCCTGCGGTATTCTTGGCAGTTTTTTCGCCGCCGTGACCGTGTTCCTTTCCTTTTGCGCGCCATGCCATGAGCCACGATCCCCGTTTCCCCAACCTGTCCATCCTCGATCACCCGCTGATTCAGCACAAGCTGTCGCACATGCGCCAGCAGGAAACCTCGACCCGCACCTTCCGCGACCTGCTGCGCGAAATCACGCTGCTGATGGGCTATGAAATCACCCGTTCGCTGCCGCTGACCACGCGCCGCATCGAGACGCCGCTCACCGAAATGGACGCGCCGGTGATCGCCGGCAAGAAGCTGGTGGTGGTGCCGGTGCTGCGCGCCGGCATCGGCATGAGCGACGGTCTGCTGGACCTGATCCCGTCGGCGCGGGTCGGCCACATCGGCGTCTACCGCGATCCCGATACCTTGCAGCCGGTCGAATACCTGGTGCGGCTGCCGGACGTGCACGAACGCACCTTCATCCTGTGCGACCCGATGCTGGCGACCGGCAATTCGGCGGTGCATGCTGTCGATGTGCTGAAGCGCCGTGGCGTGCCGGACCAGCGGATCCTGTTCCTGGCGCTGGTGGCGGCGCCTGAAGGCGTGCAGGTTTTTCAGGCCGCGCACCCGAACGTCAAGCTATACGCCGCCGCGCTCGATTCGCACCTGGACGACCATGCCTATATCGTGCCGGGCCTGGGCGATGCCGGCGACCGCATCTTCGGCACCAGGTAATCAGTTTCCGGCCGGCGTTCGCGGCCGCTTGCGCGCGCCGGCTGGCTCGCCACGCGGCTGCCGCAACGCCGCGATCGCCGGCCGCAGCACCTCCGGTGCGAATTGTTCATCGAAGCGCTGCCACAACTGCCACAGCAGATCAGCATCGGCCAGCGCGCGGTGGCGCTCGCCGGTGACCAATCGATGGCGCTCGATCAGCGCATCGAGATTGTGGCGCCGCTCGGTCGGAAACAGCCGGCGCGACAGCCGCACCGTGCACAGCACATCGTTGTCCAGAGAGCGCCCGGCGCGTGCGCAGGCCTGACTCAGGAAACCATGATCGAAGCGCGCGTTGTGAGCGATGAACAGCGCCCCGCGCAAGCGCTCCAGCACCGGTTCCAGTACCTCTTCCAGCGGCGGCGCGGCGGCCACCATGCGGTCGCTGATGCCGGTCAGGCGTTCGATGAAGGGCGGGATCGGCCGGCCCGGATTGACCAGCGTCGACCAGTGCGTCACCTGCGCGCCGTCCACCTCGACCAGGCCGATTTCGGTGATGCGATCGAAGGCGGCGTTGGCGCCGGTGGTTTCGAGGTCGAGAAAGACCAGTTTTTCGGGAAAATCCATCGCGCCATTGTGCCATGCGGGCCACCTGGCGTTCCGCCGAGGTACCGGCGTGCCATTTGCCTGATTTCCGTGCAGATTGAATTTCCCTTTCCCGATCAGGGGGTTATCCGGCATCCCCGGACTTGGTCACAAGTTTATCCACAGAAACGGTGAAGAACTTTTTGCCCTTGATGCTGCCTCTCTTTCAAGGCCTGAGGACGTGCCGACCCGGAAGCCGATTGACCGAACTCAAGGCCGGCCAGCGGCTCTCCGGTAACGTGTTTTTCTTCGAGGGCGGAAGGCGGAGCGAACGTGCATCTGGTCGACATCACCATGTTCTATGCCGCGCAAGGCGGCGGCGTCAGCACCTATCTGGCGGCCAAAGCCAACTGGCTGGCGCAGTGCAGCCGTATCCACCACACCATCGTCGCGCCGGCCCGTGAGGGGGATACGGCTTTCCCGAACCCGCATCTGTTCCAGGTGCCGAGCCTGGCGATTCCCGGCAGCCCGAACTACCGGATGCCGCGCTCGCCCGGCGCTGCCGCTGCCGTGCTGCGCCGGCTGCAGCCGGATCTGATCGAGGTCGGCGATCCGTATCAATCGGCCTGGGCCGCGCTGCGCATCAAGCGTGAAAGCGGGATTCCGGTGGTCGCTTTCCACCATTCCGACCTGCCGCAACTGGTCGGTCAGCGCCTCGGCCCCACGGCGCAGGCGCTGGCGACGCGCTACCTGCAACACCTGTATCGCCAGGTCGATCTGGTGCTGGCGCCCAGCGACGTGATGGCGCGCCGGTTGCGCGCGATGGGTTTGCGGCGGGTGCGGCGCCAGCCGCTCGGCGTCGATACCACGGTGTTTTCACCGCGCCGGCGTGACCCGCTGCTGCGCGCCCGACTCGGGCTGGCGCCGGATACCCGGCTGCTGGTCTATGCCGGCCGCTTCACCCGCGAAAAGAAGCTGCCGCTGCTGATCGCCGCGGTCGAGCGGCTCGGCCGTCCCTACCATCTGTTGCTGGTCGGTGGCGGCGAATCGTTGCCGTCATCACCGCATTACACCTGCCTGCCATTCCAGCACGGCCCGGCGCAGCTGGCGCGCATCCTCGCCAGCTGCGACCTGCTGGTGCATGCCGGCGACTGCGAAACCTTCGGGCTGGTGGTACTGGAAGGGATGGCCTGCGGCCTGCCGGTACTCGGGGTCGCCGCTGGCGGCGTGCGCGAGCTGATCGATCCCGCCACCGGCCTCCTGGTGCCGCCGAACGACGCGGCGGCGCTGGCGGATGGTGCCGCCGTGCTGTTCGGAAGTGAGTTGCCGACGCTCGGCGCCAATGCGCGGCGCAAGATGCTTGAACAATACGACTGGGACATCATCATGCCGCAACTGATCGCTCGTTACGCCAGCCTGCTGGCTTCGCCACAGCAGGCCGAACTGCAAGCAGGCGTCGCCTATGCCACGGAATGAGCCGTCACCACCGGAGCGCGTGCTGTGCGTCTCGCTGCACGATGTCGCGCCCGCCACCTGGCCGCAATGCCAGCGGCTGCTGGCAGCGCTGCGGGCGGTCGGACCGATCCCGCTGACGCTCCTGGTGGTACCGGCCTATCACCGGCTACCGATAGCCGACGCTACAGCGTTCGACCGGGCACTGGAAGCGCGGTTGGCGGCCGGCGATGAACTGGCACTGCACGGCTTCACCCATCTGGACGAAGGGCCGCCGCCGCGCGGCTGGCGGCAGCGTTTCGTGCGCCACTCCTACACCACCGGCGAAGGCGAATTTGCCGCCCTCGATACCGACGAAGCGACCCGCCGGATTGCCCAAGGCATCGACTGGTTCACGCAGCGGCAGTGGCCGCTGGCCGGCTTCGTCGCTCCGGCCTGGCTGCTCGGTCCGGGCGCCTGGCAGGCGCTGGCGCGTTTCCCGCTGCGTTACACCACTACGTTGCGCCATTTTCATTTGCTGCCGGAAGGGCAGTCCCTGCTGGCGCCAAGCTTGGTATACGCAGCGCGCAATCGTAGCGGCCGCTGGCTATCAGCACGCCGTAACGATGTATTGGCCAGGCTGCAGGTCGATCATCCGCTGGTGCGGCTCGGGCTGCATCCGGCTGACGCCGCCTATCCGGAACTGATTCGGCATTGCCAGCGACTGCTGGAAAGGCTGCTGGGTACGCGGCAGGCGTTGACCAAGGCTGAGTTTGCGTTGCGGCTGCAGGCGAAGTGGTGGGCCGGCTTTCAGCTGGAGGTGCAGCACTCAGCATAGTGGGCTGGAACAACTAATGGGAAGTACTCGATAAGTGTACTGACCCGCCCGTTTTTTTGAACTGCGTACACGGTAGTGAACTTCCTCACTTGGAAGTTAGGTTTTGCCGGCTTTTTCTGAGCTGCCTACACGGCAGTGAACTTCCGAACAATGTGCATCGATGAACTCCATCATTTCTGAGCTGCCTACGCGGCAGTGAACTCAACGCCGGCATCGTGAGCGCGCGACTTCCATTTCTGAGCTGCCTACGCGGCAGTGAACACCTTCGCGGCGTAGTCATGGTAGCTCCAGGATTTCTGAGCTGCCTACGCGGCAGTGAACGAAGTGTACGCCGCCGCGACGAAGAAGGATCATTTCTGAGCTGCCTACGCGGCAGTGAACTCGCCGCCCGTTCGCTGCAGGCCATCGCCGGCTTTCTGAGCTGCCTACGCGGCAGTGAACATGGCTATTACCATGGCCAGGAAAAGCCGCTTTTTCTGAGCTGCCTACGCGGCAGTGAACGGGCCGACGGCGACGGCATGGCGGTGGCACAGTTTCTGAGCTGCCTACGCGGCAGTGAACCGCCGGCGGTGAGTAGCCGGAGAAATCTCACATTTCTGAGCTGCCTACACGGCAGTGAACATGCAGGCCGCCCAGTCCAGATGCTCGATGTATTTCTGAGCTGCCTACACGGCAGTGAACGAAGCTGGCAAGGCCACCGCCGATCTCGGCGATTTCTGAGCTGCCTACACGGCAGTGAACCATGGCCGGCGGCTGCGCCGAATTGTCGAAGTTTTCTGAGCTGCCTACACGGCAGTGAACGGTCATCACAGAAGAGGTAGATCCCGGAAAGTTTTCTGAGCTGCCTACACGGCAGTGAACTTTGCATGTCAGCTCGCGGTCACGGTGATGATTTTCTGAGCTGCCTACACGGCAGTGAACCAGCTTTTCGAGGCTCAAAATATCGTTTTGCATTTCTGAGCTGCCTACACGGCAGTGAACTATCACGTAATTTTCGCCAAGCCGATCGATCATTTCTGAGCTGCCTACACGGCAGTGAACGCGGATCGGTGCCGCGCTGCGGCGCGCGTATCATTTCTGAGCTGCCTACACGGCAGTGAACATGTCCGAGCGCGCCATCACGTTGTCCGTCTCTTTCTGAGCTGCCTACACGGCAGTGAACGGCGCCGGACGGCTCGCCATGGTCGGGTGAATTTTCTGAGCTGCCTACACGGCAGTGAACGCGCGGCAGGAAGATGTGGACCGCATCGCGGCTTTCTGAGCTGCCTACACGGCAGTGAACCTACCGCGTCGCTCTGCAGCCGGCCGAAAACTTTTCTGAGCTGCCTACACGGCAGTGAACCCGCCTTCCGTCGTGTACGTGATGGTGATGCTTTTCTGAGCTGCCTACACGGCAGTGAACTCGGCGGCGTCGAACTATTCGTGACCGCGAAATTTCTGAGCTGCCTACACGGCAGTGAACTCAACAATGGATGACGCGCTGAGTAAAAAGTTTTTCTGAGCTTCCTACACGACAGTGAACGATAGGCGTCGGACCAGTGCGGCATCAGAACATTTCTGAGCTGCCTACACGGCAGTGAACTATTTCCGGCGGAAAGCGCGTCAGTTTCCGGATTTCTGAGCTGCCTACACGGCAGTGAACGGCTTCTCGATCTCGGGCCAGCGTGTCGAGCTTTTCTGAGCTGCCTACACGGCAGTGAACCGCATCATCCCGCCCGCGCCGGCCGTGCTGCCTTTCTGAGCTGCCTACACGGCAGTGAACAGCGTGCAATAGCCTTCGTGCACGCGCCCCCATTTCTGAGCTGCCTACACGGCAGTGAACTTCGCCGTGGCTTACGTAGTTCTTCATCGGCCTTTCTGAGCTGCCTACACGGCAGTGAACACCGATGAAGAAAAGCAGAGCACCGGCCTTCTTTTCTGAGCTGCCTACACGGCAGTGAACCCGCGCGATGTTGCGTTCCCGGCCGCACCAACTTTCTGAGCTGCCTACACGGCAGTGAACGCCGCCGGCCGGCACGCGCTTGTCACAGGTCTTTTCTGAGCTGCCTACACGGCAGTGAACGAATTTTTGAAGCGCAAAGCGACGCTTACGTCTTTCTGAGCTGCCTACACGGCAGTGAACACGGAGGACATGCAGGACACGCCGGACACGAATTTCTGAGCTGCCTACACGGCAGTGAACATGGTGTAGCCGGCGGCCTTCAGCGCGGTGAATTTCTGAGCTGCCTACACGGCAGTGAACGCCCACTGGCACGCCGACCATCCGCCTGGCATTTTCTGAGCTGCCTACACGGCAGTGAACAGGGGAGGGATGACGCCGGCCGGGACCGGCTCTTTCTGAGCTGCCTACACGGCAGTGAACCCGGAGGTGAGGTCCGGCGTCGAGAAGGACAGTTTCTGAGCTGCCTACACGGCAGTGAACCAACCGGCGCTTCTGGCCGGTGGAGACGCACATTTCTGAGCTGCCTACACGGCAGTGAACGCAGGTTAGTCATGGGCAGGCTCATTTTTTCATTTCTGAGCTGCCTACACGGCAGTGAACGCATCGCATCCAGCAGCGTGTGTTTTTTATCATTTCTGAGCTGCCTACACGGCAGTGAACCTTGCTGCTGCCACCGGTCAGGTGCAGGCCGGTTTCTGAGCTGCCTACACGGCAGTGAACCAGATATCGTCGCCCTTGTCATTCTCGCGACTTTTCTGAGCTGCCTACACGGCAGTGAACACGTCTAGCCGCCAAGGGCGAGGAATGGTTCTTTTCTGAGCTGCCTACACGGCAGTGAACGAGCCGGCCGTTGATGGAGGCGGGGTCGCGCATTTCTGAGCTGCCTACACGGCAGTGAACTGATGCCTTCGCATACCGTCAGCACGCCGACCTTTCTGAGCTGCCTACACGGCAGTGAACTTCGACCACCCGATCGTCCGCGACGAGATCGCTTTCTGAGCTGCCTACACGGCAGTGAACGAATTCGTCAAACGCGCCTCTGGTGAGTTTTTTTTCTGAGCTGCCTACACGGCAGTGAACGAGCACCTGGCGAATTGTGTCGAGGCAGGCAATTTCTGAGCTGCCTACACGGCAGTGAACTCAGCGTGGTCATGCCGATGAAAGATAGCGATTTTCTGAGCTGCCTACACGGCAGTGAACGTTGCCAAGGATCCTGGCGCCGTCGGCGTGCGTTTCTGAGCTGCCTACACGGCAGTGAACACCATGACGCCGGGCCTTTGGGGCCGCAACGTTTTCTGAGCTGCCTACACGGCAGTGAACGTTGCCAAGGATCCTGGCGCCGTCGGCGTGCGTTTCTGAGCTGCCTACACGGCAGTGAACACCATGACGCCGGGCCTTTGGGGCCGCAACGTTTTCTGAGCTGCCTACACGGCAGTGAACGTCCAGCGTCGGCTGCGCGGTGCCGTCGGAGATTTCTGAGCTGCCTACACGGCAGTGAACCTCACGGTGTACCGCCCGCAGGCCTTCGTCAATTTCTGAGCTGCCTACACGGCAGTGAACTTGCCGTAGTTGGCCACTTCATCGCGCAGCTTTTTCTGAGCTGCCTACACGGCAGTGAACTAGTCCGTGTCCGCTACCTGCACGCGCACTGATTTCTGAGCTGCCTACACGGCAGTGAACTTGATTACGCCGGCTATGTCGATTGCCCATACTTTCTGAGCTGCCTACACGGCAGTGAACCATGGCGCTGACCAGGCCGGACGGCCGCAGCAGTTTCTGAGCTGCCTACACGGCAGTGAACACGCCCGATCAGGCCCGCGCGATCGCCGGCATGTTTCTGAGCTGCCTACACGGTAGTGAACGCTGTCGCGCCCGAGCCAGCGCGCGAACTGAATTTCTGAGCTGCCTACACGGCAGTGAACATGGGGCGCAAGGGCATCGGCTTCGAGTTAAATTTCTGAGCTGCCTACACGGCAGTGAACTGCCGGTACCGCCGGCGGCTGGCGGACATCCGTTTCTGAGCTGCCTACACGGCAGTGAACTACGGGGCGAATTCGGCAAGGCGCCATTCGGCTTTCTGAGCTGCCTACACGGCAGTGAACCCACGCTCGGCCTCTCCACCGACATCGTTGATTTTCTGAGCTGCCTACACGGCAGTGAACATGCCGATGAAGTATTGCCGGGCCGCTTCGTTTTTCTGAGCTGCCTACACGGCAGTGAACTCGCGCGCTGACCAACAACGATCAGTTGATACTTTCTGAGCTGCCTACACGGCAGTGAACTAGAGCGTTTTTGATTTAGTAATTAACATATCCACAAGAGGCGAAGTAGTTGGCGCATTCGGATGGGGAGAACAGATCGAGGATCATGCCGATCTCTGTCCAGAGGGAATCTACGGTCCGCTTAGC
>Ga0222421_100084_pt1 | contig 115569 bp, 102 predicted proteins | sample 3A1ome_2_FD_182473 | JGI IMG/M metagenome (GOLD analysis project Ga0222421, IMG submission 182473) | Enriched microbial communities from leaf-cutter ant dump, University of Wisconsin, Madison, United States - 3A150A (version 2) | ecosystem: Environmental > Terrestrial > Nest > Insects nest >... | reverse complement strand
ATGCGCCTCCGCCACCTCCTCCTCGCCTTCGTTGGAATCGTCGGTCCGGTCCTCGCCGCCGAGCGGCTGCCGCTCGCGGGCGAGTGGCGCCTCGCGCTCGGCGCGCCCGAGCCGGCGTTCCCGCAGGCCGCGGCGCTGCCCGCGATCGATTTCGCGGAGGCGCTGACGCTGCCGGGCACGACCGAGACCAACGGCCAAGGCCCGGAAAACACCGCGCCCGACTTCGGCGGCCTCACGCGCGTGCGGAAGTTCGTCGGCCCCGCGTGGTATCGGCGCGAGATCGAGATCCCCGCCGCCTGGGCCGGACACCGGATCGAACTGCGACTGGAGCGCACGAAATACACCCAGCTCTGGCTCGACGGCCGCGCCGTCGGCGAGCAGGGCCGCTCGACCGCCGCCCAGGCCTACGATCTGACGGCGGTCGCCACGCCCGGCCGGCACACGCTCACGCTCCTCGTCGACAACCGCGCCGCGCGCCGGCCGGTCCAGGGCCAGGCGCACCAGTTCGACGACAGCGCGCAGACGAACTGGAACGGCGTCCTCGGCGCGATCGAGCTCGTCGCCACGCCCGCGATCTGGCTCGACGACGTGCAGGTCCATCCCGACGTCGCCGCCCGCGCCTTCCGCGTGCGCGTCACCTTCGGCTGGCTCGCGCCGCAGCCGCGGCCCGCGCAGCTCCGGATCGCGGCCGAAAGCTTCAACCACGCCGGCCCGGCGCAGCGCCCGCCCGCACTCGACCTCGCCGTCGAGGCCGGCCCGGCGGCCCCGACGCTGGAGTTCTTCCTCCCGCTCGGCGACGACGCGAAGCTCTGGGACGAGTTTTCCCCCGCGCTTTACCGCGTGACGGTCGCGCTCGAGACCGACGCCGGCCGCGACGAGCGCGCGGTCGAGACCGGCCTGCGCGACTTCCGCGCCCGCGGCCGCCAGCTGACGATCAACGGCCGGCCGACGTATCTGCGCGGCAAGCACGAGGCCGGGATTTTTCCGCGGGAGGGCCATCCGCCGATGGACGCCGCCGGCTGGGAACGCCACCTGCGGATCGTCCGCGACTGGGGTTTCAACCACGTCCGCTGCCACACCTGGGTGCCGCCCGAGGCGGCGTTCGCCGCGGCCGACCGGCTCGGGATGTATCTGCAGCCGGAGCTGCCGTTCTGGGGCACGTTCGACGCCCGGGTGCGCGATTTCCTGATGCCCGAGGCCGAGGCGACGCTGCGCGCCTACGGCAATCATCCGTCGTTCGTGATGCTGACGCTCGCCAACGAGGCCGGCGGCGACCGCGCGATCATGAACGCGATGGTCGCGCGCCTCCGCGCCCTCGATCCGCGGCATCTCTACGCCGACGGCTCGAACAACGTCCTCTGGGATCCCGTGTTCCAGCCGTCGAACGACTTCATGGTGTCCGCCAAGGTGAGGCCGCCGGCCGATCCGTCCCGCCCGCTCGCGGCGCGCGGCAGCTTCTGCGTGTTCGACGGCGACGAGGGCCACACGCAGTGGGGCCCCTCCGACACGCGCACCGATTTCGCGGCCGCGCTCGCCGGCCTGCCCGTGCCGTTCCTCGGCCACGAGACCGGGCAGTGGACGGTGTATCCGGATTTCTCGGAAATCCCGAAATACACCGGCGTCACGCGCGCGCACAACCTGGAGCGCTTCCAGGCCTCGCTCGCCCGCCACGGCCTGGCCGGCCAGGCGCACGATTTCCAGCGCGCGTCCGGCGCGCTTTCGGCCGAGCTCTATCGCGAGGAGAACGAACTCTTCCGGCGCACGCCGGGCACCGCGGGCTACCAGCATCTCGACCTGCAGGACTACTCCGGCCAGGGCTCGGCGCTCGTCGGCCTGCTCGACGCGTTCATGGATTCCAAGGGGCTGGTCACGCCCGCGGAGTTCCGCCGCTCCAACGACGCGATCGTGCCGCTCGCGCGCTTCGACCGCTACACGTGGACCACCGCGGACACGTTCGTCGCCGACCTGCAGCTTTCGCACTACGGCCCGGCCGACCTGGCCGGCGCGGTGACGGCGTGGACGCTGACGGGCGCCGACGGCCGGGCGGTTGCGCGCGGCGAATTCCCCGCCGCCGGCCTGGCGCAGGGCGGACTTCGCGACCTCGGCCGCGTGAGCCTGCCGCTGCGCGACGTGCCGGCGCCGGCGCGCTACGATCTCGTCGTCACGGTCGCGGGCGCCTTCTCCCAGCACTGGCCCGTCTGGGTGTATCCGGCATCCGTCGACACGGCGGTGCCGGCGAATGTCACGCTCGTCCGCGCCTACGACGCGGCGGCGAAGGCGCTGCTGGCCGCGGGCCGGCGCGTCGTGCTCGTGCCCGGCTCCGCCGACTGGGCCGACACGCTGCCGGGCGGCTACGCGACCGATTACTGGAACTGGCCGATGTTCAACGGCACGCCCGGCACGATGGGCCTGCTCGTCCGCGACGGGCATCCGGCGCTGGCGCGTTTCCCGACGGCGTTCCACAGCGAGCGCCAGTGGGCGGAGATCGCGCACGCGTCGACGCCGGTGATCCTCCACGCGACGCCCGCGGCCTACCGCCCGCTCGTCCAGGTGATCGACAACTACGAGCGCAACGAGAAGCTCGGGCTCGTCTTCGAGGCGTCGGTCGGTCCCGGCCGGCTGCTCGTGTGCGCGGTCGATCTGCTCGGCGAGAAACTCCGGGACCAACCCGCGGCGAAACAATTGCTGGCGAGCCTGCTGGCCTACGCCGGCGGCGACGCGTTTGCGCCGGCGGCCGCGCTCGAGCCGGCGGCGCTCGACCTGATGCTGCGCCCCTCGCTGGCGCGCGGGTGCGCGGCGACGGCGTCGAGTTCGTTCACCCCGCCGTGGGGTTTCATCCCGAAGCCGCTGCACGCCGTCGACGGCGACCTCAATACGAAGTGGTTTCCCGCCGAGGGCGACGCGGCGCCCTGGCTCGCGGTCGATCTGGGCGCCGTGCGCGCGGTCGACACGATCGAGATCGTCTGGGAATACGACGAGCCCGGCTACGCCGGCACGCTCGAGTCTTCCGTCGACGGCGAGCACTGGACCGCGCTGCGCGGCACGCCCGACGCCGCGGCCACCGCCGGCCGCGCGGTGCTGCAGGTCGCGGCGCCCGCCGTGCGGCACCTGCGGTTGAAGGTCGACGCCTTCCCTCCCGGCCGCCGCGCCGCCGTGCGCGAACTCCGCGTGCTCGGCGCCGAGTGATCCCCGTTTCTCGTTCAACACCTGTCATCCACCAATACCCATGAAATTCACCGATGGACAATGGCTGCTCCTGCCCGGAGTCGCCGCCCACTACGCCGCCGAGGCGCATACGATCACCGCGGAGGGCGACCGGCTGGTCGTCCACGCTCCGGTCCGTGCGATCAAGCATCGCGGCGACACGCTGCAGGGACCGCTGCTCACCGTCACGCTCAGTTCGCCGATGGCGGACATCGTGCGCGTGCGCATCGAACATTTCACGGGTGCGCAGCCGCGCGGGCCGTTCATCCCGGTCGCGACCGATGCGAAGGCCGCGGTGAAAATCGAGGACGGCGCCGAGTCGGCGACGCTCACCGCCGGCGGGCTCACCGTGCGCGTGAAGAAGCCGGGCTGGGAGGTCACCTTCGAGGCGGCCGGCCGCGTGCTCACGAGGAGCGGCTGGCGCGGCATGGGCTACGTGCAGGCGGCCGACAAGCGCGCCTACGTGCATGACCAGCTCTCGCTCGGCGTGGGCGAGTGCGTCTACGGCCTCGGCGAGCGCTTCACGGCCTTCGTGAAGAACGGCCAGGTCGTCGACTGCGAGAACAAGGACGGCGGCACCGCGTCCGACCAGGCCTACAAGAACGTGCCGTTCTACCTCACGAACCGCGGCTACGGCGTGCTCGTCAACGAGTGCGCGCCGGTCTCCTTCGAGGTCGCCTCCGAGAAGACCACGCGCGTGCAGTTTTCCGCCGAGGGCGAGAGCCTCGAGTATTTCGTCATCCTCGGCCCGACGCCGAAGGACATCCTGCGCAAGCTCACCGCGCTCACCGGCCGGCCGGCACTGCCGCCGCCGTGGTCGTTCGGCCTGTGGCTGTCGACGTCGTTCACCACGAACTACGACGAGGCGACGGTCACGAGCTTCATCGACGGCATGAAGCAGCGCGACCTGCCGCTGCACGTGTTTCACTTCGACTGTTTCTGGATGCGCGAGTTCGACTGGACGAACTTCGAGTGGGATCCGCGCGTGTTCCCCGATCCGCAGGGCATGTTGAAACGCCTCCACGCCCGCGGCCTGAAGGTCTGCGTGTGGATCAACTCCTACATCGGCCAGCGCTCGCGGCTGTTCGCCGAGGGCGCGCGGAAGGGCTATTTCATCAAGCGCACCGACGGCTCCGTCTGGCAGACCGACCAGTGGCAGCCGGGCATGGCGATCGTGGACTTCACGAATCCCGCCGCGCGGAAATGGTTCGCCGGCCACATCGGCGCGCTGCTCGACATGGGTGTCGACGCGATCAAGACCGACTTCGGCGAGCGCATCCCCTCGACCGGCGTGGTCTACCACGACGGTTCCGATCCGGTGAAGATGCACAACTTCTATCCGGTGATCTACAACCAGACCGTCTTCGAGGCGATCGAGGCGAAACGCGGCCGCGGCGAGGCCGTGCTCTTCGCGCGTTCGGCGTATGTCGGCGGGCAGAAGTTCCCGGTGCACTGGGGCGGCGACTGCTGGTCGACGATGGAGTCGATGGGCGAGTCGCTGCGCGGCGGCCTGTCGCTCTGCCTGTCGGGCTTCGGTTTCTGGAGCCACGACATCGGCGGCTTCGAGGGGACCGCGCCCGCCTACATCTACAAGCGCTGGGCGGCCTTCGGCCTGCTCTCGTCGCACAGCCGCCTGCACGGCAGCACGAGCTACCGCGTGCCGTGGGCCTACGACGAGGCGGCCAGCGACGTGGTGCGCTTCTTCACCAAGCTGAAGTGCCGCCTGATGCCGTATCTCTGGGGCGCCGCGGTCGAGGCGCACCGCGACGGCGTGCCGACGATGCGCGCGATGCTGCTGGAGTTCCCCGACGATCCGGCGGCCGACACGCTCGACCGCCAGTATCTGCTCGGCGGCTCGCTGCTCGTCGCGCCCATCTTCACCGAGGACGGCTCCGTCGATTACTACCTGCCGGCCGGCCGCTGGACGCATCTGCTCACGGGCGAGGTGCAGGAAGGCCCGCGCTGGTTCAAGGCGAAGCACGACTTCCTCAGCCTGCCGCTCTTCGTGCGGCCCGGCACCGTGCTGCCGCTCGGCGCCACCGACGAGAAACCCGACTACAACCACGCCGAGGGCGTCACGTTCCGCGTCCATGAACTCGCGGACGGCGCGACGGCCACGGCGCAGATCCCGACGCCTGCCGGCCAGCCCGGCGTGACGGCGACGGTGAAACGCGACGGCGCGCGTTACGACATCGCTCTCACCGGCAAGGCGCCGAAGACCTGGTCGGTCCAGATCGTCGGCGCGGCGAAAGTCGCGAGCGTCAAGGGCGGCAAGGCGGCGGACGATGCGCTCGGCGCGGTCGTGCGCGCCGCGGCCGCCTCCAGGCGCGTGACGCTCACGGTCGGCTGAACGCCGTTCCCCGTCTCCGGCCGCGGTGCGCGTTTTCCGACGCCACCGCGGCCGTTTTTTTGGGCCAATGAACCGGACTTCGTGCCCCGCGATCCCGCTTGCCCGGCCGCGGCTGCGGCGCACGCTGGCGGCATGGTTGCTTTTCCCCCTCGTTCCGCCGGGAGTCCCCGCTCGCGGCGTCTGCAGCGTGCGACGCCGGCCGGCCGGCGCCGCGGTCGCGGTCTGGCGTCGCTGATTTTGCTGGCGCTGGCCGGCTGCACCGGCGTCGCCGACTTCAACTACATCACGACCGTCTCCGGCGGGGAGCGCATTGAAGTTCCCATTACGCGCGGCATGCCGGCGCCGGGCCGGGCCGACGGGCTGACCGTCACGACGGCGATGTTCTTCGTGCATCCCGCCGGGCGGAAACCCTCGCTCGCGTTCGAATTCGTCAGCGACCGGCCGCGGGAGATCAAGAGCGTGCGGATCGAGGATGTGTCCGAGAGCGTGCCGGTGCTGGTCCTGGAGGATCCCGAGGCAAAGCTCACCGGACAGCGCTGGCGCGGCATCACGGCGCCGTTCACCTCCGTGACTCCGCCGGTGGAGTGGCTGGCCTATCTCGACGACACCAACCGTGTCTATCGTTTCACCGTGATCGATGCGGACGGCCGCCGGATCGTGATGCATCAACTCGCCCGGTTTCCCGGCTGGATGAAGGGCGGGATCCGCCAGTTGCTGGCGCCGGCCGCGACACCGGCCGCCGAACCGCCGCACGAGGCGGCCGCGTCCGGCGGTTGATCGGTCCGCTCCGCGTGGCTCTGCCGCGGCGCGGCGCGACGTGATGCGATGCGTTTGCGGCCGGCGCAGGTCGGTGCGCATGCTTGTGCTTCGTCGACATTCGCGTTGGAGTGGCGGCAGCGTCTCGTTTTTCACCCCATGCCCAAACTCAAGCGAAGCGGAAGCGGCCGGGCCGCGACCCTGGCCGATGTCGGCCGGGCGGCCGGCGTCTCCGCGATGGCTGCCTCCGCCGTCCTCAACGGCGCGCGCACCTCGTCGCGCATCGCGCCGGAGACGCGCGAGCGCATCCTCGCCGCCGCGGCGCGGCTCAACTACCGGCCCAACGCCGCGGCCCGTGCCCTAGCCAACCGCCGCATGCAGACGATCGGCGTGGCCGGCGTCTTCGCCGGCGGCGAACTCAACTATTACTTTCTCGAACTGCTCAACGGCATCCTCGCCGCCGCCGACCAGCACGAGCAGAACGTCACGGTCTTCAGCCTGCACGACTGGGGCGGCGACGCGGCGCGGCTGCAAGGCCTGTGCGACGGCCGCATCGACGGCCTGATCCTCGTCGCGCCGACGCTCACGCGGCTTGCGGCGCGGCACCTGCCGGATCACACGCCCTTCGTCGCGCTCCACGCCAACTGCGCCCTGCCCGACGTGGTGAACATCGAGAGCGACGAGGAGCACGGCGCCTACGAGGCGGTGCGGCACCTGATCGCGCTCGGTCACCGGCACATCCTGCATTTGCACGGCATCCGGGGCCTGGTGGGTCCCGAGCGGCGTATCCAGGGTTTCAAGCGGGCGCTGGCCGGCGCGCGCCTGCCCTTCGACGAATCGCTGCTGGTCCCGGCGAATTTCGACAGGCAGAACACCCGGGCGGCCATGCGCGATTGGCTGGGCCGGCATGCGGGCGAACCGCTGCCGCACGCGATCTTCGCCGCCAACGACGATGCCGCGGTCGGCTGTCTCGAGGCGCTGGCCGAGGCGGGCCTGCGCGTGCCGGACGATCTTTCGCTCATCGGTTTCGACGACACGCTCGCCGCCCGCACCACCGTGCCCCAGCTCACGACGGTCCGCCAGCCCCTGCCGGCCATGGGCCGCCGCGCCGTCGAGGTGCTCCTCGACCGCATCCAGCATCGCGACGCCCCTGTCGCCGCGGAAGGGACGGACAGCACGATCGTGTTTCCCGTCGATCTTGTCCTGCGGGCTTCAGTCGCGCCGCCGCCGGTCATTCAGCGGCTGGTGCCGGTGGCGCGGATCGCGCGGACCTGATCGGAACTGGTGCCCGGGGCGGGGCTCGAACCCGCACTTCCTTGCGGAAAGGGGATTTTAAGTCCCCAGCGTCTACCATTCCGCCACCCGGGCGCGACGATGCAGGCACGCATGCCAGCGAAATCCGGTGCCGTCCATCGCATTGTCGCACCGCCGCCATGCGAAATCAGGACCAGGCGACTGACGACGCCCGAAGCAGCCGTCCATGCCCTCCGCATGAGGCGGGTCCGCGGCGCACCGTTCATCGGCGCCGGGCCGCGCCGGAAATGAACCTTGCGGGCCGCGGACAGCCGGCCCACGGTGCGCGCGAGTGAAAATCGGATTTCTCGGCGGCAGTTTCGACCCGGTGCATTTCGGTCACCTGATGGCTGCGCAGGACGCCTACGAGCAGTTCCGCCTCGACCGGCTCATCCTCGTCCCCGCCGCGCAGGCGCCGCTCAAGCCCGCCGACGTGCAGTCGCGCAACGAGGACCGGCTGGGCATGCTGCGCGCCGCCGTCGAGTGGGATCACCGTTTCGAGGTCTCCGACTACGAGCTTCAGCGCGGCGGCGTCAGCTACACCATCGATTCCGCGCGGCATTTCCGGGCGCTGTATCCGGACGACCGTCTTTACTGGATCATCGGCGGCGACCAGCTGCCGAATCTGCATCGCTGGAAGGACATCGCGGAGCTCGCCCGGATCGTGGAGTTCATCTTTCTCGAACGCCCCGGCTATCCGGTGAAACAGCATCCCGACATCCCCGGCCTGCGGCTGCACCGCTGCGATGGCCATCTGCTCGCGATCAGCTCGACGGAGCTGCGCGAACGCGTCCGCCGCGGCTTGTCGCTCGATTACTTCGTGCCGCATAAGGCGATTGTCTACCTGCAAGAAAACCGTCTTTATCGCGAAAATTCATGAATGGAACCCACCCGTCCGCGCTCTCCCTGGTCCAGTTGTGCTGCCGTGCCCTCGACGACAAGAAGGCCGTCGAGCTGCGCGTGCTCGACGTGAGCGAACAGTCCTCGATCACCGACTACCTCATCCTCGCCACCGGCACCTCCGAGCCGCACCTGCGCGCGCTGCGCGTGGAGTTGGAGAAGGCCATCGACGCCAGCCATACACGCATCGTCGGCATGGAGACGGCCCAGGAAAGCGGCTGGATCGTCGTCGATGCCTTCGACGTCATGATCCACCTTTTCCTACCCGAGGTCCGCGGCCGCTACGGTCTCGAGAATCTCTGGAAGGATGCGCGGGAGCTGACGCTGGCGTCCGTGCTGAAGGGCCCGGAGGCGCCGAAGAAAAAGCGCAAGGTGTCTGCGCCGAAGAAGGCCGCCGCGCCGAAAAAGGCTTCCGCCGCGAAAGCGAAGAAGGCCCCGGCGAAGTCCCGGAAAACGGCGAAGAAGCCGGCCTGAGCCCGCGGGCGTTCCCGGCCGGCGGTCCGGACGGGTTCCGGCGGCCGCGCCAGTCGCCGGGCGAGGTATTAACAATAGATTAACCTTGCTGCCAAACTGCTTATAGCGTTAGGGTTCCCCCACTGCTCACTCCTGAGCGATCTCCATATCATATCGCATCATACCATGAACAAGACATCCAAAGGCTTCACGCTCGTCGAAATCATGATTGTCGTCGTCATCATCGGCTTGCTGGCCGCCATGGCGATCCCTGCGTTCCAGAAGGTTCGTCAGTCCTCCCAGGACAAGACGGTCCTCAACAACGCCCGCCAGCTCTCCGCTGCCGCCGATCAATACTTCCTCGAAAACGGCGTCTCGACCGCCGCGTTCTCGGACCTCGTCGGCTCCGACAAATACGTCAAGGCCGTCAACACCGCCGCCAAGGAAACGTATCCGACTGCTTATACGCAGGGCGAGACGATCACCATCTCCGGTGTCGCCGGCTCGCGCACGGTCACCTACGCTCCTTGAGCCGGTCCCCCGGATCGCTCTTCCAGCCGTTCGCCTTGGCGAACGGCTTTTTTTTCGACACGCGCCGCCGGGTGCGTCTGCCTTCCCTCTGATTTCCCCGCCGCATGAACGCCCTGCTTCGTGACCGCCGGCTCTGGCTGCTGTCGTTGACCGCCGCGCTGGCGGTGACGCTCGGTTTCTTCACCTTCTCGCCCGATCACAGCCTGCGCGCCGTGATCTACGGCGGCTACTGGGCGATGCTGCTGCTCACCGGCCTCTTCGGCTGGATGCTGGTGCGGATCGCGCGCGCGTCGTGGCCCGGGTTCGCCACGGCCCGCACCTGGCGGCGCTGGCCCGCGCTGCTGGTCGCCGGCTGCGGCGCGCTCCTGCTCGTGCAGGAAGGCTTCGGCTTCAAGATTCTCATGGACGAGGTGATGCTCCTCGGCACGTCGATGAGCTTTCACTTCGACCGCACCGCGCTCGTGGCGATGCGCGGCCACGACATCCAGGGCGCGTTCCAGCTGCTCGGCGGCCAGCTCGACAAGCGCCCGCTCTTCGATCCATTCCTCCTCTCGGTCCTGCACGACTTCACCGGCTACCGGCCGGAAAACGCCTTCGTCCTCAACGCCGGTCTCACCTTCGTCCTGCTCGGCCTCGCCTATCACGTCGGCCGGCGGCTCACGAATCCGGCGGGCGGCGCGCTCGCGGTCCTGCTGCTCACCAGCCTGCCGCTGCTCGCGCAGAACGCCACCGGCGGCGGCTTCGAGCTGCTCAACCTCGTGATGATCCTCGGCTCCTTCGCGCTCGGCCTGCGCTACGCGGAACGGCGCGACGACGACTCGCTGTCCGCGCTGTGCCTGTCCGCCGCGCTGCTCGCGCAGACGCGCTACGAATCCGTGCTCTTCCTCGCGCCCGTGGCGGGGCTGGTCCTGTGGACCTGGGGGCGCGACCGGGCGGTCCGGCTGACGCCGGTCGCGATCGCGTCGCCGCTGTTCCTGCTGCCCTACGCGCTGCAGCACCGGGTGTTCACCGTGCGCACCTCCGCCTGGGAGCTCGCGAGCAAGCCGGGCTACGAGCGGCCGTTCTCGCCGTCGTATGTGCCGGAAAACCTCCAGCACGCCTTCAACTTCTTCTTCGATCCGAGCGGCGACCAGTCGAACTCGCTCGTGCTCGCGGTCCTCGGCTTCCTCGCGGTGCCGTTCTTCGCGCTCTGGGCCCTGCGCGTCCTGCAGCGCGCTCGGACGGAGCCGCCGGCGCGGCTCGCGACGGTGATCTTCGCCGCCGGCTTCGCGCTGCACACCGCGCTCATGCTCGGCTACTTCTGGGGCAAGTTCGACGATCCCGTGATCCGCCGCCTCAGCCTGCCGCTCAACCTCGCGCTCGTGCTCGCGGTCGTGGTCGTCACCGGCGAACTCGCGCGCCGCGCCGGCGTCTGGCGCGCGGTCATCCTGGCCGTGCTCGCCGGGCTCTTCACGCATTCGCTGCCGTCGATGGCGCGGCACGACTACACGCTCGACTACTTCGCGGGCCGCGAGACCGACTGGCGCCGGCAGTTCATCGCCGCGCATCCGGAAAAGGACTACCTCGTGATCGACAAGGATTCGATCATCTGGGTCACGCACCAGGTCTCGAGCACGCCCGTGCAGCAGGCGCTCGAGCACAAGGAGAACATCGTCTTCACGTTCCGGAACCGGATCTTCTCCGCCGTCTACGCGTTCCAGCGCTTCACCGTCGACGAGCGCACGGGCGCGCTCACCGTCGACCACGACGACGACCTCGGCCCCGACTACCAGCTCGAGCCGGTGTGGGAGCGGCGGTTCACGCCGCTGCGCGTCAGCCGCATCAGCCGCGTGGTCGCGGTGAAGGACGGCCCGGCCGCCCCGCCGCCGCCCGCGCCGCCGCTCGCGGACCTCACGAAGGACGCCCGCGAGAAGATCCGCCGCGACTATCTGGATACGTTCATCCAGAAGCTGCCCTGAAGCCGCGCCGTCCGGTGAACGCCCCGTCCGCAGACTTCGCCGCCTCGCTCCGCCGGCCGCGCGTCCGGCTCGGTCTGCTGGCGCTCAGCGGTCTGCTGGCGGTCCATCTCGGCTTCGTCGCCGTCGGCGTGAAGACCGCCGACGAGTGGGTGAAGCGCGGCGGCTACCACGTGCTGCTGCTCACGTTCGCGCTCTGGGTCTGGACGCTGTGGCGGCTCTGGCGCGCGCGGGCGCGCGGCCCGGCGCCGTCCGGGCGCGAGCTCGCCGCGGCCGCGGCGGCGATCGGCGGCGTCACTCTGCTCGCGCTGGCGGCGGAGCCGTTTCACAGCAAGATTCTCTACGACGAGTTCGTGCTGCAATCGACGGCGTTCAACATGCACTACTTCCGCGACGCCTCGACGATGGTGCGCGGCTACGACGTGTTCGGGTTGTTCGTCTCGACCGACAACTACCTCGACAAGCGGCCGTTCTTCTACCCGTTCCTCATCTCGCTGGTCCACGATTTCACCGGCTACCGGCCGTTGAACGCCCATCTCCTCAACGCCGCGCTTCTGCCGGCCGCGCTCGCGCTGCTGTATCATCTCGGCCGGCTGCTGGCGGGCGCGCGCGCGGCGCTGCTTGGCGTCCTGCTGCTCGGCACGCTGCCGCTCTTCGCACAGAACGCCACCGGCTCGGGCATGGAGCTGCTCAACGTCACGATGCTGCTCGCGGTGATGGCGCTCGGCGCGGCGTATCTGGCCCGGCCTGACGCCCTGCGGCTGTCGGCGCTCGTGCTCGGCGCGGTCCTGCTCGCGCAGTCGCGCTACGAGTCGGCGTTGTATGTGCCGCTGGCCGGCGTGGTCGTCCTGCTCGGCTGGTGGCGGTCGCGCCGCGTCGAGCTGCCCTGGCCCGCGCTCCTCGCGCCGCTGCTGCTGCTGCCGTATGCGTGGCAGCATCAGGTCGTCGCGCACTCGCCGATCCAGTGGGAGCTGAACGAGCACCAGACCGCGCGTTTCAGCGCCGGCTACCTTGCGGACAACCTGCGCGGCGCCGCGGAATTTTTCTTCAGCACCTCCCCGCAGCTGGCCAATTCGTGGCTGCTCTCCGGTGCCGGGCTGGTCGCGCTGGTCCTGCTCGGGGTTCGGCTCGCGCGCCGCCGGCCGGACCTGCGCGCGCTCGCGCCAGCGCCGCTGGCCTGCGCGGTGTTCGGCCTCGGCATCGTCGCGAACACCGCGCTGATCATGTTTTATTATTGGGCGAGCCTGGCCGACAGCATGGCGTCGCGGTTCAGCCTGCCGTTTCATCTCCTGCTCGCGCTGGCCGTGGTCGCGGTGGCCGCCGTTTACGGGGCGCGGCGGCGCTGGCTCGTGCCGGCGGTCGCGCTCGGCTGCGGTGCGTTCATCCTCGGCTCGGCCGTGCCGCGGCAGGCGATGCACCTGTATTCGCATCTCGGAATCGACGAGATCGAGTGGGAGCGGCGGTTCGTGGAAGCCCGGCCGCCGGGCGACCGGCTGATCCTCACGGGCAAGTCGTCGCTGCCGTGGCTGGTGCGGAAATGCCCGTCGATCCTGATCAGCCGCGCGCGCCATGTGCCGGACCGGCTGCGCTACCAGCTCGCGCAGCCGACGTTCCGCGAGATCCTTGTGATCCAGTCGCTGCGGCCCACCACGGCGGAGGGCCGGCACCAGCTGCTGCCGGAGGATGAGCTGCCGCCGAACTTCAAGCTCGAGCTGCTCGTCGAGAAACGTTTCGGCACCAAGATCGACCGCGTGAGCCGGCTGGTCGCCGTCGAGGAAACCGCGGCGACGGATGCACCCGGCGGCAGGACGACACCGAAAAGCTGATACGCCGCGACTGGGCGGAGTGCGGCCGCCCCGTCAGTCGGGCGACATTTGCAGCCGCTCGATGGCGGTGCTGAGTTCGCTGAAGCGGCGGAGGAGCGCGACGGAGACCTCCTCCTCGCTGAGCCGGTAGATGAAGATCGAGTGGCCGATCGTCGCGACCGGCGGCTTGGCGCGGAGGTAGAGGCAGAGGCGCATGAGCCGCAGGTCGTCGTAGCGTTTCCAGGTGTCCGTCCAGGCTTCGGCGGGATGCAGTGCCTCGAGCGCGGCGCGCTGTTCCGGCGTCCCGCGGGTGAATTCGCGGAAGACGCCGTCGAGCGCGCGGAGCTGCTGGTATTCGCGCTCGTGGGCCTCCGACCACTCGCCCGGCATGCGCACGTAGACGGCATCGAGCATCGTGGCGCTCACGCAGTAGAGCCCGGCGCCGGGCCGATACCACGCCGGCGGCCGGTGGAAGCCGTCGACGAACGGCAGGTGCACGGCGCGGATGCCATAGTGCTCCGGCTCGCCGTTGCCGAAGTAGGAAAGATACACCGTCCGGCGGTCCGGGCCGGAGTTGTGCGCGTGCAGCCAGTCGGCGAGGCCCGGCAGGTCCTGGCCCCAGTCGAGCGAGCTGTCGGCGAGGTGGCGCCAGCCGTTTTGCGGCCCGCCCGCGATCGCGTTGAAATAGGCGAGCTCGTGCGGATGGATGCGCGCGACCTCCGCGGCCGACCAGCCGAGCAGGAGGACGAGGACGGCGCCCGCGAGCCGCGCGGCGCGGCGCGCCCACCAGCCCAGCGCGCCGGTCAGGATGAACAGCACCGGATACGTCGGCAGGATGTGGCGGTGGCCGATGTTGAGATGGCTCGCGAGCGAGAACGCCCAGTAGACGGCGAACAACACCAGCAGCGGCGCGAGCCGGTAAAGATCGTCGCGCCACCGTCCCGGGCGGCTCCGCCAGCGGCGCGCCGCGACGGCGCCGGCGAGCGTCAGCGCGGCGAGAAAGGGCAACGGAGTCTTGTAGAGGAAGGCCAGCGGGAAGAAGCGCACCCAGCCGTAATAGCCATGCTCGCCGTCGAGGAAGGACGCGCGCTGGCCGGCGAACGCGACGACATGGTTGTATCCATAAATAAATGCCTCGGGCAGCGCGCGCCAGGCGCGCAGGGCCGCGATCACGGGCTCCTGCCAGCCGATCGCGGGCAGCAGGGTTTCCCAAGGCTTGATGAAATGCGCCATCGCCGGCAGCGCGCCGCCCGCCGCGCGGAAGCGGAAGTCGAAGCTCGCCCAGATCACGGCCGCCGCCGCCGCCGCGTGGCCGGCGAGCGAAAGCGCCAGCGCGCCGCGCCGGCCGGGCCGCGGGCCGCGCCGGCGCTGGATGACGAAGAGCAGCGCGAACATCGGCAGCAGCAGGACTGCGGAGAACTTCGCCACGCAGGCGAGGGCGAAGACTCCCGCGCTCAGCGCGCCGCTCCGCCAGCCGGGCGTGTGCAGGTGGCGCCACCACGCGCCGACGGCGGCCAGCATGAAGAACGTCATGCACATGTCGGACGTCGCGAGCGCCCCGTGGGCGAGGAATCCCGGATCGAGGCACCAGAACGCGAGCGCGACGAAGCCGCCGGCCTCGCCGAACAGCCGCCGCGCCCAGAGGAACACGAGCAGCCCGCATGCGAGACTCCAGACGAGGTTCATCGCGCGCGCCTCGAGCAGGAGCCGCTCGAGATTGTTGCCGAGCGTGTAGCAATACGCGTAGCCGAGGCTCCACACGTCCGACGTCGCCCAGTGCGGATCGTCGGCGCCGGGCAGCCGCGCGCCGCGGAGCCACGCGGGCAACGCGGCCCAGCGCTGCGGCAGGTTGCCGTTTTCCGGCTGCAGCCGGAAGTCGCCGTGCGTCCAGTAGGCCTGGCCGGCGGTGAGATGCGCGATCTCGTCGGAGGTCACGCTCCAGTCGAGCTTGCCCTCGAGCGCGACGAAGAAATGGAGGCCGAGCAGCACCGCCACGGCGGCCGCGCGGAAGTAGAGACCCACGCGCCGGCGGGCGGCGGGCGTCAGCGCAGATAGGGTTGAAACGCGTTCCATGGCGCGTGGAGGGCGAAGTCGACTTCGGCGTCGGTGAGGCGGAAGAGCAGGATCGAGCCGCCGATCACGCGGTCGGGCGTCCGGTCGCGGAGGTAATGGCAGAGCCGGCCGAACATCAGCAGTTCGTAGTCCTCGGCGTCGGCCAGGAGCCGCGTGCGCGCGGTGGCATCGGATTCCGGATACGCGGCGGCGCTGCCCAGCCGGCGCATGAGGTCGCGGTAGAGCGCCTCGTGGCCCGGCGTCCAGGGACCGCGGACGGGCAGGTAGACGCGTTGGAAATGCGTCGCCCCGATCGCGAACCAGCCGCCGTGGATCTTCGCGGGATAGACGCGTGCGCCGGCATCGTTGAGGGCGTCGCCGAAGCGCACGACGTCGAGCGCGCGGGCGCGGGGCGAGTCGGCGCCAAAATACGTCAGGTGGACCGGCGTCGCGTCGCCGCGGGCCTTCTTCGCCGCGAGCCAGTTGGCGAGATCCGGCAGGCCCTGGCCCCAATCGAACGAGCTGTCGACGAGCCAGCGGTAGCCGCGGTCGGGGCCACCCGCGAGCGGTTGGAAATACGAGAGGTAGAACGGCCGGGCGGCGAGCGAGTCCGCGGCATGCAGCGCGAGGACGCCGCCGAGGGCCCAGGTCAGCCAGCGCGGCCGGCCGCGGAGCCAGAGCGCGGTGGCCGAGGCGGTCACGAACACGATCGGATAAAGCGGCAAAATGTGGCGATGGCCGATGTTGAGATGGGTGGTGATGGCGAACACGCCGTAGACGCCGGCGAGGAACGCGAGCGGCGCCGCGCGGTAGAACCAGCGCGGCCGCCCGGTTCCGGCCGGGGCGCGCGCGCGGGCGATCAGGGTCAGCGCGCCGGCGGCTAGCAGCACGAGCGTCGGGAGCGTCGTCTTCAACAGGAACGCGGCCGGAAAAAACAGACGCCAGCCGGTGCGCGAATAGTCGCCGTGCAGAAACGCCGGCCGCTCGCGGGAAAACTTATACGTGTGGGCGAAGCCCCACAGATACGCCTCGGGCAGCAGCCGGTGGTCGCGGAGCACGCCGATCAGGCGCGTCATGGTCGTGGGCCGCGGCAGGGGCCGCGGCCACGAAAACTGCGCCAGCGCGCTCGGCTCGGGCATTGGCAGGGGGGCGCGTTCGAGGATCGTTTCCCAGGAAAGGTAGAGGTCGTCCCGGCCCGAGACGGCGGGATTGTCGGCGGCGTAACGGAAACCGTAGCCGGCCCAGAGCACGACGAGGCTGCCGGCGGCGACGGCGCCGGTGAGGCCGAGCGTCGCGGCGATGACCGCGGCTCGCCGCCGCAGCCAGCGGGGCCGCCCGAGCGCGAGCACAAACGGCGCCGGTCGGAGCCAGCGGGCGAGCAGGAGCAGCGCGATCAACGGCACGAGCAGCACGCCGGACATCTTGGCGAGAAACGTCGCGCCGCAGGCGAGGATGGCGAGGACGAGCCGCGGCCACGTGACGCGATGCAGCAGCCGCCACACGACCGAGAGCGCCGCGAGCAGGCAGGCGGTGAGCGCGAGGTCGGAGGTCGCGAGCCCGCCGTGCGCGAGCAGAGTCGGGGAAAAGACCGCGAGCGCCAGCGCGATCCAGCCCGCCGCGGGCCCGAACAGCCCGCACGCCCAGCGCCAGGTGAGCCAGACGGCGAACGCGCCGACGAGCGCGACCATCAGCCGCGCGCGCGCCAGCATGCGGTCGACGGGATTGCCCAGGCCGAAGAAGAACGTGCGGCCGACGCGGTCGACCTTCGAGGTCAGCCAGTCCGTGGTGTCGAGCGGCGGAAACCGCAGCGGCATCGTGAGCAGCGGCAGGGCGGCGAGCCGCATCGGCAGCGTGCCGTTTTCCGGATGCAGCCGGTAGTCGTTGTATTTCCAATAGGAATACCCGCCCGTGAGGTGGACGACCTCGTCCGCGGTCACGCCCATCCGCGGCGAGACGCTCACGGCCATCCACGCGTAGAGCGCGAGGGCGAGCGCGACGAGGAATCCGGGGCGGCAGCGCATCACGGGCCGGCGGGCGGCGCGGGTGGCGGCGCGGAGGGCGGGGATTTTTTCAACAGATACAGCGGCCGCTGCTTCAACTCGTCGTAGATGCGCCCGAGGTATTCGCCGAGGATGCCGATGCCGATGAGCTGCACGCCGCCGAGGAAGGTCACCAGCGTGACCAGCGTCGTGAAGCCCGTGCTGGCCGTCTCGAGGCCGAGCAGGCGTTTCGCGACAAAGAAAAGTCCGAGCGCGAAACCGAGCCCGCTGACCATGACGCCGGCGTAGGTCAGCAGGCGCAGCGGCAGATAGGAGAAACTCAGCAGGCCGTCGAACGCGTAGCGGACGAGCCGTCCGAAATCCTGCTGGGACTGCCCCGCGGCGCGCTCGCGGCGGTCGTAGGGCACGTCGGCCGTCGGAAAGCCGATCCAGGCGCGCAGGCCGGGGAAGAAGCGGTGCCGCTCCGGCAGGCGGTTGAAGGCCGCGAGCGCCTCGGCCCCGAGCAGGCCGAAGGTGCCGGTGTGGGGCTCGATCGGATAGTCGGTGAGCCGTCCGAAGCAGGCGTGGAAAAGATCGAAGCCCGCGCGGCGCAGCCCGCGCTCGGCGCGCGAGCGCCGCGTCGCCCGCACGACCCCGGCGCCGGCCCGCCAGGCGGCGACGAGCTCCGGGATCACCTCGGGCGGATCCTGCAGGTCGGCGTCCATCGTCACGACGGCGTCGGCGCCGGCGGCGCGGGTCAGGCCCGCGGACAACGCACTCTGGAATCCAAAATTTCGCGACAGCTCGACCAGTTCGAACCGCGGATCGCGCGCGGCCTGCGCGCGGATCAGCGCCGCGGAGGCGTCGCGGCTGCCGTCGTCGACGAGCACGGCGCGCCAGGCGACGTCGGGCTGCGCGGCGAAGACGGCGGCGAGCCGCGCGCACAGTTCGGGCAGGACCGGCTCCTCGTTGAAGACGGGGACGACGACGGCGATGACGGGGACGGAGGACATGGGCGCGCGGCGGCCGCGGGACTAGCGGAGGAGATTGTATTTCACGATGGCCCAGATCGCGCGGAAGCCGTCGCGCCAGCCGATCTTTTTGCCCTCCTCGTAGGTCCGGCCGTAGTAGCTGATGCCGACCTCGTAGAGCGGCACGCGCAGCCGGGCGACCTTGGCCGTGATCTCGGGCTCGAAGCCGAAGCGGGTCTCCTCGATCGTGATTTTCTGCAGCACCTCGCGGCGGAAGACCTTGTAGCCCGTCTCCATGTCCGTGAGGTTGAGGTTGGTGGCCATGTTCGAGAGCAGCGTGAGGAATTTGTTGCCGATCATGTGCCAGAAATAGACCACGCGATGCGCGTCGCCGCCGGAGAAACGCGAGCCGAAGACCACGTCGGCCTTGCCGTCGACGATCGGCTTGAGGAGGCGCGGATACTCCTGCGGGTCGTATTCGAGATCGGCGTCCTGGATGATCACGGCGTCGCCCGTCGCGACGGAGAAGCCGGTGCGCAGCGCGGCGCCCTTGCCCTGGTTGACCTCGTGGAAGACGATCCGGTCGACGAGCGGCGCGATCTGCGAGCGCAGGACATCGCGCGTGCCGTCGCGCGAGAAGTCATCGACGATGATGATCTCCTTGTCCGCGACGGGCGAGGCGCGGACGCGGTCGACCAGCTGCCGGATGGTCTTGGCCTCGTTGTAGCACGGGATGACGATGGAAAGTTTCATGCGGCCGGACGCGGGCAAGCTAGGCGGCGGCGTGGCGAACGGAAGACTTTTCCGGGTGGCGTCGGGAGTCGCTCGCCGGCCGTCAGCGCGCGGCCGGGGGCGAAAGCAGGCCGCGGACGTTTCCGCGGACAAAGCGCAGGAGCGAAAGCGCGTCCCAACCCCAGCAGCGCCACGCCGGCGCGTAGCGGTGGCGGATGCGGATTTCCTCGGCGCAGCCGCGCCACCGGCCGGCCCCGCCCGGGCCGGGTGCGCCGCCGGCCGTGATGCGCAGCGGGATCGGCTTGAAGCGCACGTGGCTTTTCCAGAGCCGGACGTGGAACTCGTAGGCGGCCATGACGGCGAACGCCGGGTCGAACGCGCCGAAGTCGGCGAAGAGCGCGCGGCGGTAGAGCGCCGACGACAGCGGGATGAAGTCGCGGACGAGCGGCCGCACGCGCGAAGGTAGTTTGTGGATACGGCCGTCGTCGCCGGCCGTCTCGCCGACGACCGCGCCGGCCTCCGTGCGCCGGAGCCAGGGGCCGAGTTCGCCCAGGATCACGTCGCCGACGAGCCGGTCGCCGGCCCCGAGGAAGAGCAGCCATTCGCCGTGCGCGGCGGCGACGCCCTGGTTGAGCGCGTCGCCGATGCCGGCTGCGGGCGACGCGATCAACGCCGCGAGCTGGTCCCGGCGGGCGGCGAGCCATTCGCGCGTGCCGTCGGTCGAACCGCCGTCGACGACGATGAGTTCCGGTTCGGTCCAGCGCTGCTCCCACACGCTGGCGAGCGTGGCGGCCAGGAGGGGGCCGGGATTCCGGCTGACGACGATGACGCTGAGCAGCGGCGGCTGGGCGGACATTGCGTGGCCGTGGAGCATCGCAGACCGCGGCCGCGGGTGTCCATCCCCGAACCCGCCGCGGAGGCCGGCGGCGCCGCGGTGAAAAATAGGCTGCGTCCCGGCGCGGCGTGGCGCGTCTGCCTGGTTGAAACCCAATTCATCATGCCCGATCCCCTGCTTCCCAATACCGAACAAATCCGCGATTTCGTGCGCGAGCGCTACGGCGCCATCGCCGAACAGGCCGACGACCGCTGCGGCTGTGCCTCCGGCTCCTCCTGCTGCGGCACCAAGGACGATTCCCACTACGGCGCAAAACTCGGCTACACCGCCGAGCAGCTTGCGACCGCGCCGGCCGGATCCGATCTCGGTCTCGGCTGCGGCAATCCGCTCGCCATCGCCTCGATCCGGCCCGGCGAAACGGTGCTCGATCTCGGGAGCGGCGCGGGCTTCGACTGCTTCCTCGCCGCGCGCCAGCTCGCGGGCACGGGGCATGTCATCGGCGTCGACATGACGGCGGCGATGCTGGCGAAGGCGCGGGCCAACGCGCGCAAAGGCGGCTACGCGGCGCCGGCGGAGCCGGGACGGACCGAAGTGGAGTTCCGGCTCGGCGAGATCGAGGCGCTGCCCGTCGCGGACGCGACCGTGGACCTGATCCTCTCGAACTGCGTGATCAATCTCTCGCCGGAGAAAGGCCGCGTGTTTCGCGAGGCGTTCCGCGTGCTGAAGCCCGGCGGCCGGCTCGCGATCGCGGACGTGGTGGCGACGCGGCCGCTGCCGGCGGCGTTGAAGGCGAAGCTGTCCTCGATCGGCGCCTGCGTGGGCGGCGCCACGCTCGTGGACGAGTTGAACCGGCTGCTCGCGGCCGCGGGTTTCACGCGGGTGGCGATCGTGCCGAAGGAGAGCTCGCGCGAGTATATCGGGCACTGGACGGAGGACGAATCCGCCGGGGATTTTGTCGTGAGTGCGCTGATCACCGCGTATAAACCCGGGACCTGACATGACGATCGCGATTCACTCCCGCGTGCGGATCGAGACGGCGACGCCGGCCGATGTGCCGGCGATCGCGGCGTTGCTGCGCGAGGCCGGACTCCCGCACGAGGATTTCGCGCCGCATGTGGCGCGCTTCCTCGCGGCGCGGGACGGCGCGCGGGTGGTCGGCGCGGTGGGCGCGGAGGTTTACGGCGAGGCGGCGCTGCTGCGCTCGCTCGTGGTGGCGCCGGAGTTCCGCCGCGGCGGTCTCGGCGGCCGGCTCGTCGACGCACTCGAGCGGGCCGCGGCGGCGCGGGGCGTGACGCGGTGGTGGTTGTTGACGACGACGGCGGTGACGTTTTTCGCGCAGCGCGGATTTCGCGTCGCAGTGCGGGACGATGCCCCCGCGGCGATCCGGGCGACGGCGGAGTTTCGCGGACTGTGTCCCTCGGTCGCGGTGTGTCTGTCGCGCGAAAGGCGCACGGCATGAGCGTGGCGGAGTTCGACGCCTCGGTGCTGGATTTCGCGGGCAAGCTGCGCGGCTTCATCCGGCGGCGCGTGCGCGACGACGCGACAGCCGACGATCTCGCGCAGGAAACGATGCTCAAGGTCTACCGCTCGCGGGCGACCCTGCGCGACGGGCAGCGGCTCGAGGCGTGGCTCTACCGGATCGCGCGCACGACGATCATCGACCACTACCGGCGACAGAAACCGAGCGAGGAATTGTCCGAGGTCGTGGCTGCGGAGTCGGTGGACGAAATCGCGACGCTGCGCGAATCGGTGCTGATCTCGATGAAACGGTTTCTGGAGGAACTGCCCGAGGAGTATCGCGAGCCGGTGCGGCTGGCGGAACTCGACGGTCTGCCGCTGGCGAAGATCGCGCTGCGGATGGAGCTGTCGCTCACGGCGGTGAAGTCGCGCGTGCAGCGCGGCCGGGCGATGTTGAAGAAGAAGCTGCAGGACTGCTGCCGCTTCGAGTTCGACCGCCACGGCAAGGTGATCGGCTGGGAGAAGCGGCGCTGCGCGTGCGCCGATCCGCGGCCGTCGGGTTCCGTCGCGGCCGGCCTGAGCCGGGGAAGCGGGCGGCGGGGGCGGGTGACAAAGTCGTGACGCGCGAAATTGGGGTTGATTCATATTCCTTTATTGGAATATGAATGCGCCATGGAACTGGTGCGGATCTACGAGTGCCTGTGCGACCTCACGCGGCTGCGGCTGCTGCAGGTGCTGGCGCAGGGGCCGCTGTGCGTGTGCCATTTCCAGGAGGTCTTGCGCGAGCCGCAGGTGAAGATCTCCAAGCATCTCGCCTATCTGCGCGAGCGCGGGCTCGTCGAATGCGAGCGGCAGGGCAACTGGGTCGTCTATGCGCTGGCGGCGAAGCCGTCGCGGGAGTTGCGGGCGAATCTGGGCTGCCTGCAGGACTGCGCGAAGGAGCACGCGGTTTTCCGGAAGGACCTCGCGCGGCTGGCGAAGATCGAGGCGAAATGCGCCTGGGTGCGGGCCGGCGAGCCGGAGAACGCCCCGGGGCAGTGCCGGTGCGCGGCGACGAAATGATTTTCCCAACATCGACATGAACACGACGACGAAACCGGTGGTGCTGATCCTCTGCACGGGCAACTCCTGCCGCAGCCATCTGGCCGAGGGCATTCTGTGGCGCGCGGCGGGCGACATCCTCGACGTGCAGAGCGCGGGCTCGAAGCCGGCGGGCTACGTGCATCCGCTCGCGATCGAGGTCATGGCGGAGATCGGCGTGGACATCGCGGCGCACCGCTCGAAGTCGTGGAACGAGTTCATGCACGCGCCGGTGGAGACGGTGATCACGGTGTGCGGCCATGCGGATCAGGCCTGTCCAATTTTTCCCGGACAGGTGAACCGGCATCACTGGCCGGTCGACGATCCGGCGCACGCGACGGGCACGGACGAGGAGAAGCTCGCGGTGTTTCGCCGCGTGCGGGACGAGATCCGGCGGCGGTTCGAGGCGTATGCGGACGGACGGCGCGACGCGTGGACGTCGGCCGCGAAGGCGGCGAAGGCCGCGGAGGGCGCGACGTGAAAGGCGCGGGCGCGGCGGTGCTCGGGAAGCTGTCGTTTCTCGACCGCTATCTGACCGGCTGGATATTCCTGGCGATGGCGGCGGGCGTGCTGGCGGGGAAATTCCTGCCGGCGCTGCCGGCGGCGTTGACGGCGTGGAGCGTGGGGACGACCTCGGTGCCGATCGCGATCGGGCTGATCGCGATGATGTATCCGCCGCTGGCGAAAGTGCACTACGAGGAGCTGGGCGACGTGTTTCGCGACAAGAAGGTGCTCGCGCTGTCGCTCGGGCAGAACTGGCTGGTGGGGCCGGTGCTGATGTTTGCGCTGGCGGCGATCTTCCTGCGCGACCGGCCGGAGTATTTCGTCGGGCTCGTGCTGATCGGGATCGCGCGCTGCATCGCGATGGTGATCGTGTGGAACGATCTTGCGGGCGGGAGCCGCGAGTATTGCGCGGGGCTGGTGGCGGCGAACGCGCTCTTCCAGGTGTTCTTCTTCGCGCCGATGGCGTGGTTCTTCCTGAAAGTGCTGCCGCCGCTGGCGGGCGTGACGACGGGCGACGTGGATCTGTCGCAGGTGACGATCGGCGCGGTGGCGCAGAGCGTCTTCATTTATCTCGGTGTGCCGTTTCTGGCCGGGCTGCTGACGCGACTGGCGCTGCGGCGCGGGGAGCGCGTGACGTGGTTCGACGAAAAGTTCCTGCCGGCGATCAGCCCGATCACGCTCGTGGCGCTGTTGTTCACGATCGTGGTGATGTTCAGTTTGAAGGGCGGGACGGTCCTGAGCCTGCCGCTCGACGTGCTGCGGATCGCGGTGCCCCTCGTGGTGTATTTCGCGATCATGTTCACGGCGACGTTCTGGATGAGCGTGCGGGCGGGGACGGATTACGAGCGGGCGGCGACGCTGGCGTTCACCGCGGCGGGCAACAATTTCGAGCTGGCGATCGCGGTGGCGGTGGGCGTGTTCGGGCTGGCGTCGGGCGCGGCGTTTGCGGCGGTGATCGGGCCGCTGGTCGAGGTGCCGGCGCTGATCGGACTCGTCGTGGTTGCGTTGCGCTGGCGCGGGCGGCTGAATGCCGCGCGATGAAAATCGAGGCGATGACGGAGGCCGACTGGCCGGCGGTGAAGGCGATCTGGCAGGAAGGCATCGACTCGGGGGAGATGACGTTCACGCGCGAGCCGGCGAAGGATTGGGCGACGTTTGCGGCGTCGCGGCTCGAGGTCGGACGGCTGGTGGTGCGCGACGAGACGAACGGACGCGTGGCCGGCTGGTGCTCGATCTCGCGGGTGTCGCCGCGGGAGGCGCTGGCGGGCGTGGCGGAGCTAGGGATCGCGCTGACGGCGTCGGCGCGGGGCAAGGGCGCGGGGACGGCGCTGTTGAGCCGGTTGATCGCGGACGCGGAGGCGGCGGGCCTGTGGACGCTGCAGGCGACGATCTTCCCGGAGAACGCGGCGAGCCTGGCGCTGCATGCGCGGTGCGGTTTTCGCGTCGTGGGGCGGCACGAGCGGATCGGGCGGATGCCGGACGGCAACCCGCGCGCGGGGCAGTGGCGCGACACGATCGTGCTGGAGCGGCGGAGCACGGTCGTCGGCGTGGACTGAAACGATTGCAGGGTGAACGTTGAGGGACGGAGTCGGATGTGGACGGCGGACGCGGGAGGAGGGAACGCGGAGACGGAATCCGGGATTGAAAATTATGCAGGGCGGATGCGATGCCGGGGAAAGTTGAAGGTTGAAAGTTGAAGCGGGCCTGCGAGGGTGCGCGGCTCATGAAACTGGACATTCCCGCGGGCGATTTCGCCGGTTATATCTTCGATCTCGATGGCACGCTCGTCGACACGATGCCGCTGCACTACCGGGCGTGGGACGCGGCGATGCGCCAGGCGGGGCTGCAGGAGACGCTGGACGAGGACCTGTTTTATTCGCTGGGCGGCGTGCCGACCCGGCGCGTGGCGGAACTGATCGCGCAGCACTACGGACTGACGATCGATCCCGAGCGCGTTTTCCACGAGAAGGAGGCGCTGTTCATGGCGACCCAGGCCGAGGCGGCGCTGATCGCGCCGACGGTGGAGTTCGCGCGGAAGGCCGCGCTGACGCGTCCGCTGGCCGTGGCCTCGGGCGGGCCGCGGATGGTCGTGCAGCGCTCGCTCGAACTCGCGGGGCTGGCGCCGCTGTTCAAGGCGGTGGTGACGGCGGACGACGTGACGCACGGGAAGCCCGCGCCGGACATGTTTCTGCTCGCGGCGAAGTTGCTTGGCGTCGAGCCGTCGCGCTGCCTCGTCTTCGAGGACGCGGAGCCGGGCATCCAGGGCGCACTCGCGGCGGGCATGCAGGTGGTGCGCGTGCCGAGCCGGAAGTAAACCGGGCGCGCGGGGCCGTGCCGGGGCGCGCGGTGCCTGCGACCGCGTGCCGGACAGCGGCCGCCGGGAAAATTGCGGCGGTGTGGCGCGCTCCGCGGCGGCGGGGCGCGAAACGGCTTTTCATTCGAAGCGGTTCGGGTTCTCTCGTCGGTCCATGGCATTCCAGCATCTGGTCAAACCCGCAGTGCAGTCGCAGCCCGTCTATGAGCCGGGGCGCCCGATCGAGGACGTGGCCCGGGAGCTGGGGCTGGATCCGGCGGGCATCATCAAGCTGGCGTCGAACGAAAACCCGTTCGGCCCGTCGCCGCGGGCGCTGGCGGCGGCGCGGCAGGCGCTCGAACACGGAGCGCTGTATCCGGACGGCGGATGTTTCGCGCTGCGGCAGAGGCTGGCGGCGGCGCGCGGGCTCGCGGCGGACCAGTTCGTCGTCGGCAACGGCTCCAACGAGTTGATCGAGCTGCTCGGCCACGCGCTGCTCGGGCCGGGCGACGAGGTGGTGATGGCGGCGCCGTCGTTTGCCGTCTACAAGCTCGTCACGCTCCTGTTCGGCGCGACGCCGGTGGAGGTGCCGCTGCGCGATCACCGTCACGACCTCGCGGCGCTGGCGGCCGCGATCACGCCGCGGACGAAGCTGGTCTTCGTGTGCAGTCCGAACAATCCGACGGGCACGGCGAACACGGAGGCGGAGCTGCTGGCCTTCGGCCGGGCGCTGCCGGAGCACGTCGTCGGCGTGTTCGACGAGGCCTACGCGGAGTTTCTGGAGAATCCGCCGGACCTGCGACCGTTGATCCGCGAGGGGCGGAGCGTGGTCGGCCTGCGGACGTTTTCGAAGATCTACGGCCTGGCCGGCCTGCGCGTCGGCTACGGCTACGCGAGCCGGGAGGCGGCGGCGCTGCTGAACTGCGTGCGGCAACCTTTCAACGTGAACGCCGTCGCCCAGGCGGCGGCCATCGCGGCGCTGGACGACGCGGAGTTTGCGGAACGCTGCGCGCGCGACAATCGCGCCGGGCTGCGCCAGCTGGAGGCGGGTTTCGCCAAACTCGGGTTGGAATGGGTGCCGAGCGTGGCGAACTTCATCCTTGTGCGGGTGGGCGACGGGGCGGGCGTGTTTGCCGGCCTGCAGCGGCGGGGCGTCATCGTGCGGCCGATGCAATCCTATACGATGCCGGACTGGGTGCGGGTGACGGTCGGCACGCCGGAGCAGAACGAGCGGCTGCTGGCGGAACTCGCGGCCCTGCGCTGACGCGGGCGGGCGGTCCGGCGAGCGACGCGGCGGTGCCGGGATGCGCCGGGCGTATCCGCGACGTCAGTTCCGATGGACGCGCGGTGCGGCGGCGAGGGCGGTGTGCGCTGCGTGCAGGGCGGAATCGCGTCCCGGGGTGAAGAGGAAGCGATCGCTGCCCAAGCGGGCGACGGCGGCCCGCAGGACGTCGGGCGAAGGTTTGCGCATCCCGGCGAGTCGGCGCAGGTCGGCCGGCAGTGCGTCGGACAGGCCGAGTTCCAGATCGAGCACGACGAGTTGGGCGGCGGCAGCCTGGTTGAGCGGATCGGAGGCGAGGGCGTGAGCGAGGGTTTGGCGGGCTTCGGGGCGGGCGCCGACCGCGGTGAGTTGTCGGGCGATGGCGAGCAGAGGCTCGGCGCGGAGGCCGGGGCGGCTGAGAAAGCGTTTCAGATGCAGCCGGGCGGTGGCGTCGTCGTGCAGGCCAAAGAGGGCGACGGCGCGGAGGCTGTCGAACAACAGGCCGTGGTGCCCGGCCCAATCGGGATGCGTTTCGAGTAGTTCATCCGCGATGGCGAGTGCGGCCCGGTGGTCGTGTGCCGCGATCGAAGCCTCGATGAGTAGGAAGGCCGTGGCTTCCCCGGACAGGCCGCGGGACCGGCAGAGATCGTGGGCGCGCCGGGCGAGCGCGGGGTTGCCGGTGTGGGCGGCGAACTCGCCGAGCGCGGCGAGGGCCGCTTCGTCGTGCGCGAAGTCCTGCAGCAATGCCTCGGTTTCAGTGGAGAGATCGGACGAGTCGCCCGCTTCCCGCAGGGCGTGGAGAAGGGCGATGCGCGGCGCGGCGGCGTCCGGAGTCGCGAAACGTCGCAGCAGGCAGAGCCGGCGATACTCGTCGTGGGCGTCGGTTTCGCGGAGCCAGGCGCCGAGCTGGGCCAGGCCGGCTTCGCTTGCGGGGAAGTCCTCCGTGAGGGCGCGCACGTTGAGCAGCGCAAGATCGCGATAGCCGCGATCCCAATCGATCTGCGCGAGCAGGAGCCGGCCATCGTGCGTCCGGTCCAACGAGCGGCTGAGGAGGAAATCCTCGGCTTGATCGTAGCGTCCGCGGAAGTAGCAGGCGGAGGCGCAGGCGAGGGCGGTGACGTCGGCCGCCTCGGCGGAGAGACGGCCCGAGGAGAGCAGCCCGGCGCCGATGCGACGGACGCCGTCGTCGTCCTGCTGTTGTAACAGAAAGCTGAAGACGGCCTGTAGATACGCGGGGTCGGAGCGCAGGAACGAAAGCCCGTCGAGCAGCACCTTCTTCGCGAGATCCGGCCGACCGCCCTCCCGGAGCAACTCATTAAACAGCAGGCGACCGGTGCGGTTGCCGGGCGACTTCGGCACGCCGGCCTGCAGGCAGGCGAAGGCGGCGCGGACGTCGCCTTCGGCAAGGTGTTTTTCGGCGAGGCCGATCAGGTGGTCGCCGAGGGCTGTGCGATAATGGCTCCAGCGGGGAGGCCAGGCGAGATCGAGGAAGGAAACGCCGGACACGCCGCGTCCGTATTGGGCAAACAGGAACACGGACGCGACCAGCAGGAAGTAGGCGCCGGCTGACAGGCCGGTCGCCAGCAGTGCGCTCCGGCCCCAGCGCACGCGCAGGGTCATTTTCCCACTCGTATAATCAAAACTGATCGGAAGAAGGTGCCGCCATGAGGAGCGGTGAATAGAGTCGGAGGCAGAGCGTGCGGGTGTCGCCTGGGGCGGTTTCATAACCAGAAATGCGCTATGGGAGTAAAGAGAAACGCAGACCTTTTTTGACAGTTAAGTGACGGCGGAATTTGGCCTTGCCTGACCGGAGGCCATGCCTTTGGGTGAGGCGCTCGTGAAGCATGGGTTCAGTCTTCGATTGGATCAACGCTTCCTGCACACACATGGCAGATCTTTGTTCGCAATGTTCCCATCCGGCCTGCCTTTGCCGGCCGGGCGCGAATATTGCTGGCACGGATCTGAGTTGGGTTTAATCACTGTCCTACCAAGCAAATGAAAAAAACTACGTTGATTTTGACGATCTCGGCGGCGCTGGGCGCCAGCAGCTATGCAGCTCCCTTTCTGGCCGTTGGGGATAATGCCGAGGTCTTCATCACCGGACAGGCCGGGGTGCGTGCCGATACCAATATTTACCTGACCCATGAGGCCGAGTCCGATGCCGTTTTCGATTTCACCCCGGGGCTGGAGTTCGACTTTGGCAAGAATTCGAACACGCAGGGGCTGATCCGGTTCGCCGAGAAGCTCACGGCTTATTCCAATCACAGCGATCTCAACTCGAATCTGGCATCCGCTGCGTTCAAAGCGGACTACGAAGACGGCAAGTCCAAAGCCGGTGTGAACGTGGGCTATGACGAGTTGAACCAGAATTCCGTCGATGCCCAGTCGGGGGGAGACTTCCTGATCCGCAACAACGTGTTTGTTTCCGGCATCACCGGCGAGGTTTCGGTCACCGAGAAGACGACCATCGCGGCGGGTGCGGACTATCGCTGGGTCGATTATCGCCGCACTGGCTTTACGGATTCGGAGTCCGTCTCCCTGCCGATCCACTATTACTATGAACTGACCCCGAAGGTCGACATCGGTCTCGGCTATCGCTATCGCTCGACTTGGCTGCAGTTCGGCGAGGACTCCACCGATCATTTCTTCAGCGTCAGCGCGCGAGGCGACTTCACCCCGAAGCTCTCGGGTAATGTCGATGTGGGTCTCACGCAGCGCCGTTTCTCCCATGTGGCGAACACTTCCCTGCTGGGCGTCGATGCGAGCCTGACCTACGCGGTTTCGCCCAAGACCAACGTGAATTTCGGCGCGTCCAGCGGGTTCGACACCAACTCGCAGGCCGAGCAGCAGAAGAACCTCTCGTTCAACGCTCAAGTCACCACCGCGCTGTCCGATGTCTGGTTGGTTACCGCCGGCGCGAGCTACCGGACGATCAACTACTATCAGCTTACGACTCCCCGCACCGACGATTACGCCGAGGCTCAGCTCTCCACCAATTACACGATCAACGCCTATGCCAACATCTCGGTGGGCATCACTCACCGGCGGAACCAGTCGGATCTGATTTCGAGCGATTTCGACGGCACCGTGGTCAGCTTTGTGGCAAATCTGCGCTTCTGATTCGCAGGCCGCATCCTTCACGAGCGTCCGATTGTTTTGATTGCGGAAGAGGATCGTTCAGGTCTTCTTCCGCTTTTTTGTCTTCCATGGCTTTTCGTCTTCCTTACCTGCGCTGCTTCTCGCTCGCTCTGATCGCTTTTGCGCTGAGCTCCAAGGCTGCGGATGCTCCGACCTCGGCCACCATCTCCTCCGACTATGTGCTGCAGCCGTCCGATCTTCTGCGGGTGCAGGTGTTTCAGGAGGAGGACTTGATGCGGGAGGTTCGTATTTCCCAAGAGTATACGATCACGCTGCCCTTGATCGGAACCCTCGACTTGCGCAACAAGAGCATCCGTCAGGCCGAGAGTTACATCAGCGGCCTTTATGATCGGGACTACCTCGTCAATCCTCAGGTCAACATCATCGTCTTGGAATATGCCAAGCGCATGGTGAATGTGCTGGGGTCGGTCAACACGCCGGGATCGGTTCCGTTTCCTCCGGAGCAGGGGATGACACTGCTGGACGCGATTTCGCGGGCCGGAGGTTTCAACCGCCTCGCCGACCGCAAGCGCATCAAACTCACGCGCACGACGTCGGACAACAAGACCGAGAACTTCATCATCAACGCGGACGAGATCATCCAAGGCAGCACGGCCCAGAGCTGGCAGCTCCTCAAGGACGACATCATCTTCGTGCCCGAGCGCGTGCTCTGACCCGTTTTTCCCATTCATGGATCAGGATCCCAAGGACAAGGTCTCCGGCGGCGGCTATAACTACAGTGGCGGATACGCGGGGTATTCCGCCGTAGGTTACGGGCAGGAGGAGGCGACGCCCATGCAGCGGAGTCTGCAGGATTACCTGCTCATCCTGCGCGAGCGCATCTGGTATATCGTCGTCGTCTTCCTCGTCGTCTTCTCCTCGGCTCTGGTCTACACGTTCAGCCAGCCGAAAATTTACGAGTCGACGGCCTCGGTGCAGATTTTCCGCCGCGATCCCACCATCATGCAGGTGCAGGCGGTGATGGATAACGAAATCCGCTCGGCCGAGGATCTGAACACGCAGGTCAAGATCCTGGAGAGCGGCGCCATCGTGCAAAAGGTCGCCGACCGGCTCACCGGCGAGGACCTCCGGCAGTTTCTCGCGCCTTACGAAAAGAGCGACACGAACGGCGAGCCGCTCTCCGCCGCCGGCATCCTCGCGCTCAACCGCAAGGTCGTGCCCCAGCGTCTGACGCTGATCCTCCTCGTCCAATACCGCCACCCGGACAAGGTGATGGCGGCCAAGATCGCCAATCTGTTCGTCGACGAGTTCATCGCCTACAACGCCCGCGTGCGCATCGACGAGTCGATGAAGGCCGTCGAGGACCTGAAGGTCCGCGTCGAGCAGCAGCGCAAGAAGGTCGATGAACTCGCGCTTTCGCTGCAGGCCTATCGCGAGAAGAACAACCTCGTCTCCCTCGATGATCGCAAGGACATCGTGACCGAGAAGCTCAAGGCGCTGAACATCTACGTGACGCAGACGACTTCGCGGCTCAAGGACGCCGAGGTGCGCTGGACGCAGGTGAAGGAGCGTCGCACGTCCGGCGGCGATCTGACCGAGCTGCCGTTCATCGCCTCCCAGCCGCTCATCGCCCAGCTGACGCAGCAACTCTCCGCCCAGAAGATCGCGATCGCCCAGGTCCGGGAACGCTATCGCGAGAAGCATCCGAAAACCGTCGAGGCCTACAACTCGCTCCAGCAGACCGAGCGCGAACTCGCCAAGGCGATCAACAATGCCGCCGCGGCCATCGAGTCCGAATATCAGACCGCGCTCCGCAACGACAAGGAGGCCAAACTCCAGCTCGCCGCCCAGGAATCCGAATCGCTCGGCACCGATCGCTACGCGGTCGAATACGACAACATGGCCCGCGATCTGAAGATCAACGAACAGATCCTCCAGACCATCATCGGACGCACCCGCGAGACCTCGATGACCAGCACCATCGAGACGCAGAACGCCCGTGTCGTCGACAAGGCCCGGCCGATGAACCGCCCCGCCTCGCCCAACGTCCCGCTCAATCTTGCCCTCGGCTTTGTCGGCGGCATCGCCCTCGGTCTCGGCTTCGCCTTCTTCGTCGCCTTCATCGACGACCGGGTGAAGAGCTCCTTCGACATCGAAAGCGTGATCGGCCTCCCGCTGGTCGGAATCATCCCGCAGATCAAGCGGATGGAGCAGTCCGAAAAGGCCCAGATCGTCGTCAACAACGCGGATCGTCAGGTGGCGGAATCGTTCCTCACGCTCCATTCCAGTCTGCGCCTGAAGGACGAAAGCAAGAACGCCAAGTGCTTCCTCACGACCAGCACGATCCCCGGCGAGGGCAAGTCGTTCACCACGACGAATCTCGCCCTCACGTTTGCCAGCCATGGCGAGCGCGTGGCCATCGTCGACTGCGATCTGCGCAAGCCCAACGTCCATAAACTTTTCAAGCTGGAGAATGCCCGCGGCGTGATCGATGTCGCCACCGGCACCGCGACTCTGGACGACGTCACCATCCGCGGCGTGCAGCCGAATCTCGACGTCATCACGTCGGGCGGTCGCGCGAAGAACCCGACGCAGATCCTCAACAGCAAGAACTTCGAGCAGATGATCTCGGAGCTGCGCAAGCGCTACGACCGGATCTTCTTCGACACGCCGCCGCTCGCCGCCGTCAGCGACGCGCTGATCATCCTTCCGCTGGTCGACGGTTCCGTCTTCACGATCTTCTTCAACAAGGTCCGTCGCAAAGCCGCCCAGTTCGCGGCCAAAAAACTCCTCGAGTCCAACGTGCCTTGCTTCGGCGCCGTCCTCAACGGCCTGAATCTCGCCGTCTCCGGCTACTACTACGCCCAGTATTACGACAAGTCTTACAAGGATTACTACGTCGTGATGGCGAAGCAGGACGACGCCGAGTCGCGCTGAAATCGCGCGGGGCTCCGGTCTCAGCCGAGCCCCGCGGCGCGCCTAAGCCGGTCGTTGATCGCAACGGCCAGACCCTCGCCGGTGGCGCGTTCCAGATGGATTCGCGCAAACCCGCCGGCATCCACCGTGCGCAGCGTCTGAAACAATCGCCGCGCCGCGCCGCGCAGGTCGCCGCGCGGATCGAGCCAGAAAACGTTTCCCGACTTTTTGCCGGCGGGGCGTGCGACGAAAATCCAAGCTTCGCTTCCGGGCCTCCCGGCGACATCCCGCAGCGACAGCCGGTCGTGCAGCATGGCCGGCGTGCGCGGGCTGTAGTGACGTTTGAGCAAACCTGGAGCGACTTGGGCGGTGTCGGGTTCTGCGCGGTTGCGTTGGGCTCCGATCCGCACGCGCACGCCGAGCACGGCTTCCAGCTGCGCCTGGGAAATGGCGCCCGGCCGCAACAGGCGCGGCCGGCGCGGATCGCGCACGTCGATGATCGTGGATTCCAATCCGATCGCAGCCGAGCCGCCATCGAGGATGTGCCGGATGCGTCCGCCCAATCCCGCTCGCACGTGCTCGGCGGACGTCGGGCTGACATAGCCGAACGGATTCGCGCTCGGCGCCGCGAGAGGCAGGCCGGCGAGTTTCAGGAGCCGCCGAAAGAGCGGATGACTCGGCATGCGCACGGCGACGCTCGGCAGTCCGGCCGACACGACTGCGGGCACGCAGGCGAGTTTCGGCAGCACGATCGTGAGCGGACCGGGCCAGAAGGCGGCGGCGAGCTTGGTCGCGGCGTCGTTGCTCACGGCCAGCTCGTGCAGTTGCCGCTGGTCGTGGATATGGACGATCAGCGGATCGGCGGCCGGCCGGCGCTTGGCGCGAAAAATCCGCCGGCAGGCCGCGGCGTCGAGCGCGTTGGCGGCGAGACCGTAGACGGTTTCCGTGGGCACGGCGACGAGTTCGCCGGCGCGCAGGGCGTGCGCGAGCCGGGCGAGATTGCGGGGCGTGCCCCGATAGATGCGGGCGGTGACGCGGGTCGTCATGGCACAAAAAAGGCCGGAGTCGGAGACTCCAGCCTCGAAAGAAGGATTGGCAATCCGAACGTTACTGCGCGAGCAGCAGATTGCGGGCGTGCTTGATCGTCTTGGTGACGGCGCGCTGGTGCTTGGCGGAGAGATGGGTGTATTTCCGCGGCAGGATCTTGCCGGTGTCGGTCACATAACCACGCAGCGCCTGCGGGTTGGTGAAGGGAAGTTCGGCAGGAGTGAGGCTGCGCTGCGTCTGGTCGGTGGTGCTCATGGCTAAATTGGGAAGGGTGACACTGAAAACGAGGGGACGATTGTCAACCCGCATTTTGATGATGCAATGCCGGCGGCGTTTGGTTCAACTCGGTGGGAAATCGTCCCCGTAGCTCAACTGGATAGAGCAGCGGTTTCCTAAACCGCGTATCCCGGTTCAAGTCCGGGCGGGGGCACCAGCCTTTTCAGAGGTAAAATCGCGGACTTTCGTCTCGCCAGCGCTTGACCGAATTTGCCACTTTTGACCCTGAAAGGGTCAATTCTGGTCAACTGGTCAAAATGCTGCCGAAGCTCTACGAGATAACGCATCCTAGCACGCCCTGGCAGGTGGTCTATTCCGGGCCGTCCGGGAAGCGCGTGCGGCGCCATTTCTCGAAGAAAGCTGACGCGGAGGCGTATCATCGCGACCTCCTCGCGAAGGCTCAGATTGCCGGCACGGCCGGCCTGGTGATGGATGCCGAAATGCGCGCCGAGTATTTCGCGGCGCGGCAGATTCTCGCCGGCGTGCCGCTCCTGGACGCAGTCCGCTACTACGTCCGACACAACCCGGTCGGAGACGCCAATGTCCCGCTTGCCGGCGTCGTGGATGATTTCATCGAGGACAAGCGGCGCGCCGGCCGGAGCGAAAACACGATCCGGGATCTCGAAAGCCGTCTCCGGGTGTTCATGGCGGGCAGCAGCGTGACGCAGGCCCGGGACTTCACAGCGGAAGCGGTCCGCCGCTACCTCCAAGCGCTGCCGGGCGGACCGGTGACGCTCCGGAATCATCGGGCCTGCCTTTCGGTCTTTGGTGGCTGGCTCGCGCGGAAACGGATCATCCCGGAAAACCCGGTCCGCGATGTGGAGCGTGTGCGCTACGATCAGGCCGTGCCCGCCGTTCTGACCCCGCAGGACGCGGAAAAGGTCATGAGGAAGGCGCAGGAGCACCGCGGCGGAATCTTCGCGCTTTATTTCGCTCTGACGCTGTTCGCCGGTCTTCGGTCGGGTGAGGTTGAACGGCTGACCTGGTCGAGCATTCACCTGGACGGTGCGTCGCCCGTGATCCGGGTCGCGGCCGGCAAGAAGCGCGGGCGGCGGGCAATCCGGATCGTGCCGATTGAGCCAGCGCTAAAATCGTGGCTCGAGTGGGGCAGGGAAAAGGGGGTGCCGATCGCTCATCAGCCGATCAATCGCGCGCAGAAGGTCCGGGACGTGATCGACTGGCAACCGGACATTGCCCGGCATAGCTGGATCAGCTACCGGCTGGCACTCGTCGCGAACGAAGCGGAGGTGGCGAGGCAAGCGGGGAACACGCCGGACGTAATCTATCGCCACTATTATCAGTTGGTCACACGCTCAGGGGCAGTGAGGTTCTTCTCGATATGGCCCGACGGCTAGCGTCATGTTTGGCCCAGAGGGATTCGGCTGTTTGTCGCGAGCTTCCGAATGTTTTGGCTTTTCGAAGCCTTACTGATGGAATACAAGATGCGTCAGTGGAGATATCGTCATCGCACGCTGCGTTGGCTCGAACTCATAAGAATTTATGCACTGGTCTACCTTCGAAAAAGATGTCCGGGCAATTGCGTCGTTGAGTTGGGGATGTGAGGCGCGAGCCGAGACTGTTGCTGGAGTGAACCTTGATTGCGTGCTCAAAGTTAGACCTGACTACTGGGTGATTGTTGAGATCACCAAAGAAAATTCGCTAGTGAAGCTGCGAACTGACTTGGCGAAACTCTCAACTGTCCGGTTAGCTCTATTCCAAAAAAACATATATGCGCAGTGTTTTTTTGTAACAGAGAAACAACCGTTTCCATCTTTGCCTAGAACGGGGGGAGAACTATGCGTTGAGGTTTTATCAGCAAAAGCGTTTACAGAACGTTTTTTTGATTATCCAAGATACCATTTCGCGAGGTCGTCACGTCGATTTGGAAGTGCTGTTGATACCGTAACCGGTGATCCAGACCGACGAGAATACGTCCCAATTAGGTTTAATTTTCGCGATGATTCAGGCGCTTTAACATTGGGAGATCTTGGATTATTGATAAAGCAAAACAAACGAGTCATATTGCTCGGAAACTATGGGACCGGCAAAAGTCGTTGCATTCAGCAGCTGTTTGCTACGGTATTCTCTCCTCAAGCGGACAATAACCCTCCGGCGTTAGCAATTGATCTCAGAGATAATTGGGGAGTTAAGCGGGCATCGGAAGTTGTTCGTCGCCACTTTGACGATCTGGGGGTGAGTGAGTTGGGTGATGCCGCGATCAAGCTTTCTCGAACGGAAAAGCTTCACCTCTTGCTGGACGGGTTTGACGAGATAGGTTCACAGTCCTGGAGCAAGGATCCGAAGGCGTTAAGGGAGATTCGAAGAGATGCTCTGCAGGGGATTCGATCACTTATTTCTGAATCTAGAAGCGGTGTCTTGATCGCCGGACGATCCCATTACTTTAATTCCGACGATGAAATGTTTTCGTGTTTGGGATTAAATCGGGACACGACAATCATTATAGAGTGCGCCGACGAGTTCACGCCGGAGGAGATGGAGAAGTATCTCCAGCGGTTGTCGGGTAGCGTAAAGTTGCCTGAATGGCTACCGCGTCGGCCATTGATTTGTCAGATTGTAGGATCTTGGTCGCAGGAACAATTAGAATACCTGCTTGGAATTGAAGTCGACGAACTCAACTTCTGGCGAACGGTTTTAGATATCATCTGCAAGCGCGAGTGTCAGATAAACACGTCGCTAGATCCAGATACGGTAAGGGCGGTTCTGATCCGTTTGGCCACACTGGTTCGAGGAAAACCCTACGACGTCGGTCCTATTACAATCTCTGATCTTGATAGGGTTTTTGAAGAGATAGTGGGCGAGTCGGCGGTTGAAGCTACATCGACTATGCTACAGCGGTTGGCTTCTCTTGGGCGTGTTTCTGTGGAGAGCACCGACCGTCAGTTTATTGATCCCTACATACTGGATGGATTGCGCGCCGAAGATGTCATTGCATTTTTCGAAAACCCTATAGAAGCAATGCGGACGGATCTGTGGCGGCATCCTCTAAAGAGTTTCGGCCTTAGGTTGGTGGGGCAGCATATGATAAACGCTGGTGGTTCTCATCGGGTTATGAAAATCATCGGACACTCGACTAAATACAGTAACCCCGTATTGACGGCCGATTTAGTCGCGGCATGGCTTCTCAAGGCGACCGGGACGGTAGATTTTGGTGGTGTTACCATTACATTAGCTGAGTGTGCGTATCTTAGTTTTGACTCACTGATTGTGAAGGGATTGAGTATGGAGAGTTGTGTGGTTAAGGTGCTTTCGGTGGCTGGCGCTGTGACGGAAAATGTGGAAGTGCTAAACTGTGAAATCGGTAAGCTTGAGGGTGTGGCGGCCGATAGGCGTATACCCGGCTTCTTGAAAAGCTGCGAGATAGGTGCCATCGATGCCCTTGATACAGTCGCACGAATCAAATCTGCTGAGTTGACTGAACCTCAGCGGATTTTGATTACTATAATAAAAAAGACATTTTTCCAGCCGGGTGGTGGTCGTGAAGAGCAGGCTTTGTTGCGAGGATTCGGTCGACTTGCTTCGCCGAAGGTCCCCGAAAAGATTCTCAATCTGCTGTTGCGAGAGGGAGTCCTAACCCGGTTTAAGGGAGCGGAGGGTTGGGTGTATAAGCCGGTAAGGGCGTTGACGCCACGGATGCACACTATGTTGGCCTCCCTAACTGTGTCTGACGATCCAATCTGGAAAGGGATGAGCGACCTGTAGTTGAAAACCAAACAGGGAGTTTGACGCGGTATGTCCCATGCACGCCGAAATTGTTTTTGGGCCGCACTACGTATTTAGACGTAAGAATACAGTCGATAGAGATCGAACGGAGCCTATGCCAAGCGAGGTGGACGAGAGTGGGGACGGCTCAGGATGCTCGTTGTTCTACAGAACGCCTAAGGCATTCACGGATTGCGTGGTGATGGTGATTTAGGGCCAGTGCCCCTATCGGCGATGATGATTGGGAGTGTGATCGAACCGTGTTCGGAGTAGTGGCTGCAGGCTGCTTTCAGGAGTGCGCGTGACAGTTCTACTTCGCTGATACCGGTCTCGTCTTTGATGCGCTGGAGGATCGAACGAGTGGTCTCGTCGATGGTAGTGCAAATCTGAGGTGCGCGGGCTCCCATAGGAGGAATCTGGCAGAAAAGGCTAGGCAATGCACTTGACATGTTACCATGCAATACCTGCATTGCATGCATAGCATGGAAAACGGCTACAGCATCGCTCAGGTGGCAAGGGAGTGCGGCGTAAGCTACCGCACGATTAAGCGCCGCGTTGACGAGGGAGTGATCCCCGCGAAGCGCTACGGTCCGAAAACGACCCGCATCGACCGGACGACGCTCATCCGGCTCAAGCAGCAAGGCCTGAACGGCCTGGCTTCGTCGCAATACGTCCTCCTGTGAAAGTCACGATCACAGTCGAAGACACGACCCGGGACATCCTCCTGACGGTCACCCCGGACGAGACGGACGAACCGCGCACGGTCGTCCTGTTCCCGAACGAAGCCGAAGCCATCGGGTGGGGCCTCATCTCCGCGAGCGAACGCAGCCGCACCCTGTGGGCGGCCGCAGCCGCGCCCCACGCCAGCCAACCCTCCGCCAACTGACGGCGTCCCTTGCTATGACCGACAAACAAATGAGACGGGAAATCCAAACCAAGAAGGCCCGAATTGCCTATCTGGTCCAACTCGTCCGCGACAATGCGCCCCGAGCGGCGCAGCGATTCGCGGACGGCTTTTTTACGTCAGCCGGCGACGACTTCCGGCAGTTCGCCGACTACGCCGACGAGATCGCCAAGCTCAACGAGCAAATCGTCCAAATTGCCTTCGACCTCGAAGGCTTTTTCCCCCGACAGACGGAGCTACCGGAAACCGTCTGCGCCTGACTCTCCCCCGTAACCAAAAACCAAACACGTCATGCATAAACTCGAAACTCGCAGTGCGGCACCCTCGGCGGTGTCGCTCCTTCAAATCCAATCGGCCGGGGATGCGTCCTCGGTGGTTCTGTCCACGGAGGACGCCGGCGGCTTCGTCGGCGAGAAGTGGCAAAACGCCATCCCCGGGAAGCGGAAGCAAATCCTGACCTTCATCGGGGCCGACAGCCAGGCGCTGACCCTCGAAGGCGTCGTGAACGATGACGACGCCGTCGAGATCCGGGCCGCGCACAAGGTCGTGATCGAGGTCGAAGTCGCGAAAGGCCTTTCGGTCGCCCGGGAGGCCGGACGCGTTTCCAAGGCCTTTACGTCGCTCCAGGTCGTGAGGGTGGTCGAGGTGTGGGACACGCCGAAAAACTGCCTGTATCGGGCAAAGGACGGCGGTTCTGCGGCATCCGCGACGGTCGATGGCACGGGCCGGATCAGCCGGCAGGCGGCGGCGTGAGTTCAGGGCACCTCAACTCATGAACCAAGACCCCCAAAACGAGCATGCCGGCAGCGCCCGCTTTAGCGGTCGCGCCGGCATGCCGTTTTTGGGGGTCCGCGCATTTAGTCTATGCGCCATAACCCAACTTTCCCATTTTTGGGACGCTGAAACATGCCTGAAAAAGTGCGTCGGGAATTGGCCGCGATGCGCCGCCATTCTGCGCCAAATCTGGTCATCCTTTCTCGGGCTGCGGAGCCGCCCATTGCGCGCCTCCGAACCGACGATGAACGGGCCAAGGCCGAGGAAGCAACGCCCGAAGAGCCGGAAGACGCTCAACCGGGCACAAAACGAGAACTGCGGGGCATGTCCGCCAAAAGCGCGCTCGGGATCGCCCGCGTCCTTTCAAGCGTCGATTGGGCCAAGAACGGACAATGCCTGCACGTCACCGCGACGTATTGGAAGCACTGGCCGCCGGACAAAAGAGCCCTCTCCAAGGCGAAATCCCACATCGTGGCGCTGCTTGGCCGGCACGTGGAGTGCGGCATTTGGCGCCTCGAGTATCAGCGCCGCGAAACTCCGGCTGAGAAAGCTGCGCGCGAAGCTGCGCGACAGCAGCGCCGGAAAGGGCAGGGGCGTCTATGCGTTCCCCATTGGCATTTCCTTCTTTGGCTCGGCGACCGACCGAGCGAACCGTTTCAAAAATGGGTCCGCGAGTGGTGGGCGGATTTTTCGGAAAACACATCGCCGCGCGCCGTCGCAATCAGCGGTGGCGATCAAGCCCGCGGAACGTGGTATCTCGCCATGCACGCCGCGAAGCGCGAGCAGTCGCCGCCTTTCGCCGTTGGCCGCTGGTGGGGCTATATCAACCGCGAAAAATTCCTTGCGGCCCAGGACCTCCACGAAACCGGCGTGGTGGACGAACGTGCGCGCGTCTGGTGGGCGCGCCTCTATCGACGTGCAACCGGTTGCAAAACCCGGCACGAGCAAGGTCTGTCGTGGTTCCTTCCTCGGGCTTATCAATGCGCCGTGGAAGTATGGATACACGGACAGATCGACGCGGAGAAGCGCGAACGCTTCCGCGCAAAATTACCATTTTAGGCGACTCGCCAAGGCAGAGCCCGGCCCCGCTTAGCTCCTTTCCCGCAAATTGCGGAAACGGGGCGCGATGCCGGTGCGCGACCCGATTTTTACTCCGGCGTTCTCAACGAAAGGTTAGTCATGTTCGACATGTTCAAGAAGGCCCTGAAAGCGGCCGGTTTCGCCCTCGGTTTCGGTCTCGCGCTCGCTGCTCCGGCGGTGCAGGCGCAGACGACGACCGATCCGGTCACGGACGCGACCGAGAAGATCGACCAGGTCCAGACGGTGGGCGCGAAGGCCTACGCGATCGCGGCCGGTCTCGCCCTGACGGGCGTGGTCATCGGTTTCATCCGCAAGGCCAAGCGCTGAGCGGCTGCAGCCGGCGAGTGATGGGCCGGTTCCGTGGCGACGCGGAGCCGGCCCTTTTCCGCCCAACCCTCAACCGAACAAGACATGTATGGAACTCATCGTTTTTTCCTGCGGCATGGTCTGCGCGGCCTTGCTCTGGCGGCTCTGCTTTGGACGGTGACGGCGCACGCGGTCACCTACACCTACACTCAGCAATATGAGGAGACGATCTCCGTCGTCGGCGGAACGGCGACCGGCACGACGACGGCAACGCTGACGCTCGAATGGTCGGCGCCGGCCAGCGGCATGATGACGATGACGAACGCGTCCAATTCCTCCGCTTACCACAAATCGTTCATCGGGACGAAGTCGGACGGGTCGCCTTACACCTCGTCGTCGACCAATTCGCCGACCGGGGCCGGCGTGTCGCTCACCAGCCTGGCGGACGGCTCGGCCTGGGTCGGAGCGACCCGGCAAATCTATGTGGCGAAACTGCCGTATTCGGTCACCTGTGACGGACGCACCTTCGGCACGATGGCCGGCACGGAAGGCAACGAACTGCGCAAGGTCACCGTGTCGCTGCGCAACTCCAAGGACTACCCCGTCACCTACAAAGTCATGCAAGGGGACGAAGTGCTCGGGCAGGTTACGCTCGGCCCCGGGGAGGCGCTGATTCAGCAATTCGAAACCTCCTCGCCGGACGACATCGTCGTCATCGCCCTGGTGGACGGCATCGTGAGAGACGGTGCGTCCTGGGTCGTCCAGGACGGCGCCGTCACCTCCGAGATCGTCGCGACCGCGACGCCGACGACCTCCGGAAATACGGTGACGGTGGACGAACCGTCGACGCCAACCAGCATGAGCGGAACGAGCGACGCGGACAAACCCGTGTGGTCGGACACCGGGACCGCGACGGACGGGCTGAGCAACGCAGTTTATCGCGAAGGCGTGGACAAGCTCGCCGCGCAACAAGCCTCGGCCGCCGCCGCGGAACTCGCAGCCGAGAAAAACACGAATACGATTTTGGATACGATTGCCGGGAAGATTGAGGACCTCAAAGGGAAGATGGACGACGAGAAGAAGGCGAAGGACGATGCAAAGACCGCCATCGAAACCTCCATGGCGGAAGCGAAGGGGAATGCGGCGCAGGATATCGCGGCGACCATGGCACAAGCGACGGCGCTTGCCGACGCGGCCATGCAGGGGCGGGACGGTGGCGTGGTGGGCGGTGTCGATCCGGGCGCCCCCGGGTCGCTCGTCATCAACGATCCGAACTTGGGTGGCAGTTTCGACATGAATCCGTTTACGAGCGATCGCACGCTGTCCGGCTTCAAGGAACTGTGCCCGTTCGTCAAAGCCGTCGTCGGCTGGGGCATCGTGATTGCGCTTGGGTCCTACTGTTACCGGGAAATCCGCAAAGGCTTCCTCGATTTGGTCCGCACCCCGATGATGCAGTTTTCCGCGGAGCGCGTTGCGAGTTCGAACCTGCTGACGGCCACCGCGGCGATTCCGGTGCGAATCGCAATGCTGGCGGTCGTCGCGGCCGTGGTGGCCGCGTTGCCGGCCGCCATGGTGCAGCTCTACTCCACCGATTGGGGAATCCTCATCAACGATTATGCGAACACGGCCAAAGCCGGCGGTTCGTCGGGTGGCAGCAGTGTCCTCTCCACCGCGCTGGCGCTTGCCGGCATGGTCATTCCCGTCGCCACCATCTTCGTCGCCGGAGCGACGTATCTAGCCTTTGAATTCGGCATGGTGAAAATGCAACTCCTCTGGGGCTGGCTCTTCAAATTCAACCCGCTATGAAAACACTCTTTCTTGCGCTCGGCTTTTCTCTCGTTCTGTGGGCTCCCGCGCGGGCCGACCTCATTTTGGTCAACCGCGATTCGGTGTCCGCTTTCTTTCAAGTCTTTTTTGTCGATGGATCGCAACTCCGGCCGTTCGTCTGTCAGGTGCCTGCCCAAAGCAGTTTCTTGGTCCCGACGGACAATTGGCAAGTCGCTCTGGCTGAGGTTTACGTCTTTGCGGAGAGCAGGAGCTTTTCCAGGAATTTCTCGGACGCTCCACTGGAGGTTTCGGGCCTGACGAGTATTGTTTTTCGAAATACAGGAGAGATCGTGGTGCACGTGGGGCCGGCGGCAGAAGGCGAGACGGCGGCATATTGGGATTGGTGGTTCAAGGGCTTCGGCCTCGGCATCGGCTTCTGTGCCCTCGGGGCCTTCGTCCGCATGATCCGCGCCGCCAAAGGCGCGACCTCGCTGGAGCTGTAGCGATGGCGATTCTCTTTTTCTCCGGCAAACCCCGCGGCGGAAAGACGCTGCGGGCTTTCTTTTTGCTGGTGCAAGAGTTGATCCACGGGAAACGAAACATCGTCACGAACATCGACATCGATCTGGACGCCCTGCAGTGGTTCCTGAACGAACAGGGCGTCGTCTGCGACGTGTGGAAGCGCGTCACGATTCTGACGCCGGAGCAGGTCCCGGAGTTCTACCGCTACCGCGGTTCAAACGTTGTCCTGGACATGACCGGCAACCAGAAATCCCCGATCGCGATCGCCGCCTCGACGGAGCATCCGGTCTGCGGCCTCGGCGTCCTCTACGCCCTGGACGAGCTTCACATCTTCTTCAACGCGCGGCGGTGGAAGGACACGGGCGACGCCTGCCTGTGGTATCTCTCCCAGCACGCGAAGCTCGGGGATGACGTCTACGCGATCACGCAGAGTATCGCGAATGTGGATAAGCAGTTCCGGTCCGTCGCCCAGGAATTCCGCTACCTGCGCAACTTCTCGAAAGAGAAGTTCGGGTATTTCAAGGCGGGAAACTACTTCGAGGAACGCACCTACATGCAGCCGGTGACGACGATGACGGACACGGCCTGCAACGTCGAAAAATTCACGCTCCCGAAGGAACTCGCCAAATGCTACCGGACCGCCGGCGGCGTCGGTGTGCCTGGCGGTGCCGCGGCCGACATTGGCAAGACCGCGAAGGGAATCCCGCTCTGGTCGGTGTGGGTCGGCCTCGCGGCGGCCGTGGCCGTCATCTGGTGGTCGTCGAACTACCTCCCGCGCCTGCTCAATTCGGGACTCGCTTCCGTCGCAGGCACCGGCCGCAAGACGGTGGCCTCCGCCGCGGCGGTCCCGCTCGAGCCGGCGCCGGCGTCCTCGCCGGTCGCCGCCCTGGTCGAGCGCGAACGCGGGCCAGCGGCCGCTCCGGCGGCTGATCGCGGGATCGAGGTGGTCGGCTACGCGATCGTGCAGCACGGCCGGCCTCGCGTCTTCCTCTCGGACGGCCGCGTCCTCACCGAGGCGGACGGTATCGCTGAGATCCGGCCGACCGTCGTCGTCATGCGCGACGGCACGCGCTACGCCGTGCAACGGACGAAGGCTCGCGTCGCCACGACCGATCGGGGTCCCGGGGTGTAGCGATCTTGACGCGGGCGCAAATGGGGCAACATGACGCCCATGCCGAAAACGACCCTGTTGCGTGCACGCGTGGACACGACGCGAAAGACCAAGGCGGAAAAGATCCTCGCACGTTACGGGCTGACACCTGAGCAGGCGATCAACGTGTTTTACGCGAAGGTGATCGAAGTCGGCGGGCTTCCTTTCGATCTGCGGCCGACTGAAACCGACGAACTGTTGGCCGATCCAGCATTCCAGCGACACCTGGCGCGGATGAAGACGGGAAAGGTTAAATATTTCGACCTGCTGCCAGACAAGCCGGTGGCGAAACGTGCATCGAAGTTGAAGGTTGCGATTGAGCGGGAGGGTTTTGGCCGCAACGTTGATTGGTCTGCGGTCGAGAAAGTCGTGAAGGAACGCAAACGCAGTCGCAGAAAGAAGGTGAAGGACGTGCGTGGTCCCGTTTTCGATTCCGAAGGCTATCAAGTCGGCCTCAAGACTCTGAACGGAGAGCCGTTGCCGGAACTCGAAAAGATGGCGGCAAAGCCGCTTGCTCAGGAGAGGCGCTGACCAAGTCAGCGGTTGCGCTTGAGGTAAGCGCGGACGTCGTCGTGCGATCCTATCATATCAACGAGAAGGAGATCGGCTTCGCGGATGAAGACCGCCCGAAGGGCGAGGCCGACTCGCGCCTCGAAAATCCCCGGGCGGAGCTGGCGCAGGCCGATGCCTGAATGCGCATGCGGACGTCCGAAGGCAGCCGGGATCTTCCTTAAGGCGGCGATGGTGTCGTTGCGGTCGTCTGCGGGGAGACGGGCGAGGTCAGCTTGCCCGCTTGGATTTAGGACGACGCGGAGCATAGGGGATGTCTTCCAAGGAGACGAAGTTGCCGGCTGCGACGTCGCGAGAGACACGAGCCTTGATGTTCTTCGCGATGGTGTCGGCCTCGGAGGCAGTCAGACCGTATTCACTTTCCATGTAGTCGGTTGCGGTGACGGAGACCGGGCGGAGGGCGACAATCTGGTTGCCGTCGATGATGCCGATCTCCTCGCCTGCCTTGGCGCGGCGGAGCCAGCCGGACAGATTACGGCGAGCTTCGGTAACGGTTAGCGTCTTCATAGAGACTCTAAAGAGACTAAGAAGGGTCTGGAGGTCAAGCGGAGCGTGCGTGAAGGCACCGCGGTCGGCATTCGCTGCGGAAGGTGTTACGCGCCCTCTATGCGGTCTTGGAGAAAACCGACGAAGATGCGTTCAGCCACGGCGACGGCAGACATGGGAAAGCCTGCCAATATTTGGGATTGGCGGGCTCTTTGGCGATTGTTCGGCCGTCGAGATTTTCAGAGCAGCAAGAGCCGTTCTTCTGTCCCGTCAGCGTGGCGAAAAACGAGAGCACCGCCTTGCGACTGGTGCTCTGTGGCTACGTCAAAAAGGGCGACTGATTTCTTGATGAGCTCCGTCAGGCTACTAACGCCGGTTCTCTCGCGGAGCGCTTCAATGTTTGCTTTAGTGCGGGCGTCGAGGTCGAGGCTTAGGCGCGCACGTCCACCTCCCCCGTTTGTGGCAGGGAGGGTCTTCAATTCTTGAGATGAGGAGGGCAATGGCTAGGATGCATGCGGTGAAGGCTAGATGGCCTTCGCTACCCGCGTTGCGGATTCCGAGCGCTGCGATTCCGATTATCGAAGTCCAAGCGAGAGCGAGGAGAAGCTTTCCCTTCGCGGGCACGTCCGGACGATCAATCACAGCCCGATTCAGGCCGGAATAGCGTGATAACGCATCGGCAAAACGGGTCTGTATCGGATCTTGGCGCTCCGGTTGCGGTTTAGAACTGGATGCTAACATCTGCGGCCTTTCCGTTTCTTTCGAGACGGAAAGACCGGCAGCGTATAGCGCTAGAAGGTGTGAACTTGATGTTCATCGTCTCTTAGTTGCTACGCTTCACGGTCAAGTGGGAGTCATGCACCTATATGGAGAGTGCGTCCACTATAGTTGAAGTGTTTCGGTTGTGAGGTTAAAAACGCGGCGGTAATTCTACCCCGCGGCGATGCCATCATATTCTTTTGTAGCGTTCTTCGTCTCATCGCTGACTCTGTGATGATCGTTCGAGTTTCACGAACGACCGCAGCGGCCGGAGAAATGGATCACGGCCGGACATATTAAGTGCTGCGGCACAAGGGTTTTTCATTGCTAGCCATGCCGTTTTGGCCTGGTTAAACCACACAATTACCACATTAATCCCACAGTCAAGTGCTATTCGCGCGGAGCGCGCCATTTGGCGGGAGGTTCCCCCCCTTGCAGGGGGGGAAGGGGCGGGTAGAAAGGCGTTGCCGCACGCAGTGCAAAAGCGTTGGATTCAGGTGTGCGCCGACTGGCGCGTGTTTGGGCGCGAAAAGCGCCGATTTGACCTCCGAATTTGGTCAACTTATGTTCAATCGGGTTCTTAAGTTGCTGTAAATCAGTTGGTATCAAATGGATTCCTAAACCGCGCATCCCGGTTCAAGTCCGGGCGGGGGCACCAGCGCGTGTGGGAGGGGAAAGTTCGCCCCGACGTCGCTTCTTTGCCCTTCCGGGGATTGCCAACCCCTTCCGATGCACCCATACCGGCGAAATTCTCAGAGTAACCGTCAGGGTTTCACCCCAGCCGGCGCCTTGCTTCCATCGTTTCTGTGACGGCGGAAGCGACGGGGCGAAGCCATGTTCCGATGGCATGCTCATCATCCTGATTCCCATCTCTCTCCCATTTCCCGCATGACTTCCGTTTCTGAACGCATCATCCGGCCACGCCGCTCGTGGATCGCCGTCGATCTGGCGGCTTTGTGGCGTTATCGCGACTTGCTGGGACTGATGGTGCGGCGCGATTTTCTGTCCCGTTATCAGCAGACGATTCTCGGCCCGCTGTGGTTCATTCTGCAGCCGGTCGTGACCACGATCCTGTTCACGCTTGTCTTCGGCCGCGCGCTGGGGACTTCCACCGACCAATTGCCGCCGTTCCTTTTTTATCTCTGCGGCATGCTGCCCTGGGGCTATTTCTCCGCGGTGCTGAGCGGGACGGGCAACACCTTCCAGACCAACGCCGGCGTGTTCACCAAGGTCTACTTCCCGCGGCTGATCGTCCCGCTGGCCACGGTGATCTCGAGCGTCTTTGCGCTGGTCGTGCAGGCGGCGACGTTCGCCGTCGTCTACGCGGTTTTCTACGTCAACCGCTCCCCGGGTGCGGCTTGGGCTCCGGATGCGCTGGCCGTGCTGCTGCTGCCGGTGATGCTCGTGCAGGCGGCGCTGCTCGCCCTCGGGCTGGGGCTGCTGTCCTCGGCGCTGTCGGCCAAGTATCGCGATCTCCAGCACGCGCTGCCGTTTGTGGTGCAGATGGGGATGTTCGTTACGCCCGTGATCTATCCGCTGTCGCAGCTCAGCGCGCGCGCGCAATGGTTCGCGGCGTTGAATCCGCTGACGCCGATCGTCGAGGGCTTCCGCCTCGCCTGCTTCGGCACGGGCACGGTGCGGCCCGGGCATGTGATTCTGTCCGTCGCGGTCACGTTGATCGTGGCCTTCGCCGGGTTGGTGGCGTTCCAGCGGGCGGAGCGCACGTTTGCCGACACGGTCTGAGCCGCCCTTTCCCACGCGCATGAGCAAACCCATCATCGAGGTCAGCGGCATTTCGAAACGTTATCAACTCGGCCGCATCGGTTTCACCAGCGTGCGGACCGAGGTCGAGACGCTGTGGCGGCGGTTGCGCGGCGCGCCGGCGGCGGCGGCGGCCCGGGCGGGCGAGTTCTGGGCGCTGCGCGACGTGTCGTTTTCCGTCGGTGCGGGCGAGGTCGTCGGGATCATCGGCCGCAACGGCGCAGGCAAGAGCACGCTGCTGAAGATCCTCAGCGAGATCACGGAGCCGACGGCAGGCGAGATCCGCATCCGCGGCCAGGTGGCGAGCCTGCTCGAGGTCGGCACGGGCTTCCACCCGGAGCTGAGCGGACGGGAAAACATCTTCCTCAACGGCGCCACGCTCGGCATGCGCCGCGCCGAGATCCGACGCAAGTTCGACGAGATCGTGGCGTTCGCCGAGGTGGAGAAGTTCATCGACACGCCGGTGAAGCGCTACTCGAGCGGCATGTATGTGCGGCTCGCCTTCGCCGTCGCCGCGCACCTCGAGCCCGAGATCCTGATCATCGACGAGGTGCTGGCCGTGGGCGACCAGGCGTTCCAGCAGAAATGCCTCGGCAAGATGCAGGATGTCGCCCGCAACGACGGCCGCACCGTGTTGTTCGTCAGCCACAACATGGCGGCCGTCTCCCGGCTGTGCCACCGTGCCGTCCTGCTCGAAAACGGCCGCGTGGCCGAGGTCGGCGACGCCCACGCCGTCGTGGCGAGTTACCTGGCCCGCGCCGTCACGCTGCCCGGCGAATGGCGCCGGCCGGCCGGCCGCGCACCCGGACCGAAGGTGGCGTTTCTCTCGGGCCGCCTGATCAACGAGGCCGGCGAGACGAGCGCCGTGCTGCCGTATTCCGCACCCATCACCGTCGAACTGGAATGCGCGGAGATCGACCCGACGACGACCTGGGTGCTGCGCATCTCGGTCTACGACCGCCAGGGGCACGAGCTTTTCAGCACCCACGACACGGAGGTCTCGCTGCCGCGGCTGCCGCGGCCGGGCCGCACGCTGCGCGCGCGCTGCGTCCTGCCGGCGGAGTTGCTGCGGCCCGGCGGATATTCGATCGGCGTGTCGGCGTGCGAATGCGCCGGCGACGCCGTGACGGCGCTTTACGAGGAGCATGAACCGTTGCTGGCGTTCGAAGTCACGCCGCAGGGTTTCCAAAACCAGTCCGGCCGCGGCCTGCTCGCGCCGCGCACGGCCTGGAGCTTCGACTGGCCGGAGGGGGCGGCGTCATGAGCGGCCGGCGTCCGCCGCGCGCGCGGCTTCCGGGCCGGGTCGGATCCTGTAGGTATCTGAACATCGGATGCTACCGGCCGGCCCTGGTCCGGCCGGCAATGCACCGCGCCGGTCCATGCTCCCCATGAAGGAAGATCGCTACACCGACGGTTCCTACCTGCGCCAGCATCCGGGCTGGCATCAGGAGCATTCGGCCTGGAAGGCCGCGCAGATCGCCGCGCTCCTGCGGCGCAACGGCGTCGCGCCGCGCTCGGTCGTCGAGGTCGGCTGCGGCGCGGGCGGGATTCTGGCCGCGCTGCAACGCCAGCTCGATCCCGCGGTCGCGTTCACCGGCTACGAGATCGCCCCGGAGGCGCTGCGGCTGGCGGCGCCGCTGGCGAACGAGCGGCTGCGGTTCGTGCTTGGCGATTTCACGACGGCGGCGGTGCCGCCGGCCGACCTGCTGCTTGCGATCGACGTGGTCGAGCACGTCGAGGATTACCTCGGCTTCCTCCGCGCGCTGCGCCCGCGGGCCCGGGCGCATGTCTTCCATCTGCCGCTGGATCTGTCGCTGCTGAGCAGCCTGCAGCCGGCGCGGCTGCGCTGGGCTTTCGAGAGCGTCGGCCACCTGCATTATTTCACCGCCGAGACCGCGCTCGCCGCGCTGGCCAACGCCGGCTACATCGTCCGCGACCACGGCTTCACCGCGGTGGAGCTCGACGTCCCGCCGGCGTCGACGCAGCGGCAGCGGCTGCGCTGGCTGCGCCGGTGCGGCCGCCGGATTTCGCCCGCGTGGGCCGCGCGGGTGCTGGGCGGATTCTCGCTGCTCGCGTGGTGCGAGCCCGCCTCATGAACGGACCGGGTCCTCTCCGGGTCGGCCTCGTCGGCTGCGGCGCGATCGTGCAGTCCAGCCATGCGCCGGTGCTGCGGACGCTCGCGGCCGCGGGGCGCGTGGCGGTGGCGGCGGTCGTCGATCCCGACGTCCCGCGCCGGGAGAAGATCGGCCGGCTGTTTCCGGGCGCGCGGCTGCTGGCGGGGATCGAGGAGCTGGCGGCGGGCGAGATCGCGGTCGCGATCGTCGCCTCGCCGGTCCGTTTCCATGCGGAGCAGACGATCCGGCTGCTGGAAAACGGCGTCCATGTCCTGTGCGAGAAGCCGCTGGCGCCGACGCTTGCCGAGGGCGAGGCGATGGCGGCGGCCGCCGCGCGCACGGGCCGCGTGCTCGCCGTGGGCCTGTTCCGCCGGTTCTTCCCGGCCTGGGAGGCGGTCGCGGAGATCATCGCCGCGCGGACCTTCGGGGCCTTGCGCCGGTTCGAGATCCAGGAGGGAGGACCGTTCAACTGGCCCGCGGCGACGCCCTCGTTCTTCGACGCCCGGCAGGCGGGCGGCGGCGTGCTGCTCGACGCGGGCGTGCACGTGCTCGACAGCCTGATGTGGTGGCTGGGCGAGCCCGCGGCGCTGCGCTATGCCGACGACGCCGAAGGCGGACTCGAGGCGACGAGCCGGCTGGAACTCGACTATGCGGACGGCCCAGCGCGTATCCAGGGAACGGTGCTGCTCTCGCGCGATGGGAAAACCTCGAACCGATGGACGCTCGTCTTCGAGCGCGGCACCGTCGTCTGGCGGGCCGGCGAGGCGTGCGCGCTCGAATTCCGGCCCGACGGCGCGAAACACTGGTTCGTCTCCCGGCTCGAGACCGACACGCCGGCGGGCCGCGGGCCGGCCGGCAGCTATCCGCAGGCGTTCACCCGGCAGATGCTCGATGTGCTCGACGCCGCGGCGCAGGGCCGGGCGCCGCGCGTCTCCGCAGACGAGGCGCTGCGCAGCCTGCGCCTGATCGAGCGCTGCTACCGCGAGCGGACGCCGCTGCGGTTCGAAGCCTTATGAAGGTCGCCATCCTCGGGGCCAACGGGTTCGTCGGCGGCCGCCTCTTCGAGGTGTGGCGGCGGCGCGGTCCGCACGCGCCGCGCGCCGTGGTGCGGTCGCCCGCTGGGCTGGCGCGCATCGCCCGCTTTGCGGAGCCCGACTGGCGCCTGGCGGATGCGCGCGATCCGGCGGCGCTGGCGGCGGCGTTCGCCGGCTGCGCCGCGGTCGTGCACTGCGTCGTGGGCGACGAGCGGGTGATCGCGGCCACGGTCGATCCGGTCTACCGCGCGGCGGCGGCGGCCGGCGTGCGCGATCTCGTTTACCTGAGTTCGGCGTCGGTCCACGGCCAGAATCCGCCGGCGGGCACCGACGAAAACAGCCCGCTGCGCGACGACCAGCCGATCAGCTACAACAACGCGAAAGTCCGCGCCGAGCGCCGGCTGCGCGCGCTGGCCGCCGACGGCCGCGTGCGGGCGACGATCCTGCGTCCCGGCATCGTGCTCGGCCCGCGCTCGCGCTGGGGCACCGATGTCGTGGAGGCGCTCCTCGACTCGCGCGCGTGGTGGATCGGTGGCGGCGCGGGCCTCTGCAACTCGATCCAGGTCGACAATCTCGTGCATGCGATCGAGCAGGTGCTGGCGAAACCCGAGGCGGCGGGCGGGACCTATCTCGTCGGCGACGCGGAGACGGTGACGTGGCGCGATCTTTATCTCGGGCTGGCCGCGTCCGCGGGCCGCGGCGCGGAGGCGTTTGCGGAAGCGATCCCGGCCGGAATCGCGCCGCGCGGCTGGCGCGAACGCCTGGGCGCGTTGAAGTCCAGCGATCCGGTGCAGGCGGTGCTGCCGTGGTTTTCGCCGCGCCTGAAGGGGGCGGTCAACGCCGCGCTCGCGCGCTGGCAGGCCGCGCCGCCGGGCAATCCCTGGGCGCTGCCGGCGGCGCCCGCCCGCCCGCGGGCGAACCTGGAGATGACGCTGCTGTTCGCCTGCGCGACGAAGCTGCCGCACGAAAAAGCGGCGCGGGCGCTGGCGTATCGGCCGCCGGTGACGTTTGCCGACGGATTGCGCGAGACGATCGCGTGGCTCGCGCTGGCGGGCTATCCGGTGACGCCGCCGGCGAAGGACTGACCGCATGGAGATCGATTTCCAGCGCTGGGCGGTCGTCGCGCACAAGGACGACACCGGCTTCGGCCGGATGGCCGCGGACCTGCGCCGGGTGCTCGGCCTGGGCCGGCAGATCGTGATTCCGTCGGAGCGACTCGAGGACCGGGCGCTCGATCCGTCCAGCGACCGGCTGCTGCGCAAGGACGATCCGCCGGAGCGGCTCGAGGCGGCGCTGGATGGGCTCGACGGCATCATCTTCTTCGAGCGGCCGGACTGGCATCCCCGACTGCTGGAGACGGCGCGGCGCCGGGGCGTGCGCACCGTGTGCGTGCCGATGTGGGAATGGTTCTCGGGCGGCGCGCCGAAGTGGGCGTTCTGCGATCTGTTCGCCTGTCCGTCGCGGTTCGCCGCCGGCGCGGTCCGGCGTCATGGATGGACCAATACGATCGTGCTGCCCTGGGCGCTCGATCTTTCCCGGCTGCCGGCGCGCGAGATCGCCGGCCCCGCGCGGTTTTTCGTGCACAACGCCGGCCTCGTCGACGCCGACGACCGCAAGGGCACGCGCGACACGATCGCCGCGTTCATGCGGGTGAAGGATCCGTCGCTGCGGCTGCTCGTGCGGCTGCAGAAGCCGGCCGGACTGCCGCCGCACGACGACCGCGTCGAGGTGCGGGTCGGCAATCTCGCGGACCCCGCCGAACTCTACGCGACCGGCGACTGCGCGCTCCAGCCCTCGAAGATGGAGGGCATCGGTTTCATGGTGCTCGAGCCCGTCGCGAGCGGGCTGCCGGTCGTCACGCTGGATTATCCGCCGATGAGCGATTTCGTCGCCCAGCCGGAGATGCGCGTGCGCAAGCGCTGGTTCAGGCGCCGGGCGTTTCCGACCGCGTGGGTGCCGCATGCGCACCTGCGGCTGCCGCGGATCGGCGACCTGGCGGCCAGGATCGCGTGGTGCGCGACGCACGATCTCGGCCCGGTCGCGCGGGCGAACCGGAGCTGGGCGGAAAACGTGTTCGCGCGCGAGCGGCTGCGCGCCGAATGGACGCGCGCACTTAGCGCCCTGCCATGAACGCCGCCTATTCGGCCTACGTGCCCTGCTGCAACAACGCGGCGACCGTGCGACGCGCGGTTGAAAGCGTGCTGGAGCAATCGATACGTCCGGCCGAGGTCCTGGTCGTCGACGACGGCTCGTCCGACGCCTCGCTTGCGGCGCTCGCGGGGCTGCCTGTGCGCATCGTCCGGCACGACGGAAACCTCGGTCGCGGGGCGGTGCGGGCCCGCGCGATGCGGGAGTTGTCGCAGGCGTTCGTGCTTTGCTGCGACGCGACCAACGTGCTGCCGCCGGACTTTTTTTTGCGCGCGCTGCGGCCTTTCGCGGCGGAGCGTGTCGCCGCGGTGTGCGGCCGGATCGCGCAGCCGCCGGGCGGCGGCGCCGTCGCGCGCTGGCGCGGCCGGCATCTCTTCAAGCTCGGCGTGCGCCTCCCGCCACGCCGCGACGCCGTGCTGGCGACCTACGGGACGCTCGTGCGGGCGTCGGCGGTGGCGGCGGCCGGCGGCTACGACGCGCGCCTGCGGCACACCGAGGACGCGGATCTGGGCGGGCGCCTGCGGGCGGCGGGCTTCGACGTCGTGTTCGATCCGGAGCTGTCGGTGCTTTCGATCGCGCCGGCGCGGCTCGGTCCGACGCTCGAGCGCTACTGGCGATGGTATGCCGGCTCCGACGAGACGGTGACGTGGCGCGGTTACGTGCGCAATCTCGGCTATGCGGCCCGGACCATGGCCGTCGCGGATCTGCGCGCCGGCGATCCGGCGAGCGCGCTCATCAGTTTGCTCGCTCCGCATTATCAATTCTGGAAATCGCGGCTGCGGCGCGCGTCCCGGCGATGAAACCGCGCGTCGTCGTCGTCATGCACAGCTATCTGGAGGGCCGCGAAGCCCTCTGCGAGCAAGGCCTGTATCCGCGGCACCATCTCTGGGGCCTCGATGCGCTGGCGGCCGGCGGCTGGGAGGTGCGGCTGGTGTCGTCCGCGGCGCGGCGTTCCCTGCTCGGCTGGCTCGGGCGCGTCACGGGCGGCCGGCTGGGCAACTTCGCGCAGGAGTGGGGCGCCTGGCGACGGCTGGGCGGCGCCGATGTCCTCTACGTGGTCACGACCACGGATCTGTTCTGGCTGCCGCTTCTGCGGCGCTGCGGGCTGATCCGCGCGAAGATCGTGGCCTGGCACTACGTGCCGCCGGCGCCGGCGCCGGCGTGGACGGCCCGCGGCTGGAAACAGAGCGCGCTGATCGGTCGCGGACTCGATGGCGTGGCGTGCCTGACGGAGCGCGCGGCGGCGCATTTCCGCCGCCGGCTGCCGCTGGCGCGGGTGGAGCGGATCGACTGGGGCGTGGACACCGCGATGTTCCGGCCGGTCGAGCCGCCGCTCGACGGCGGTTTTTTCCTTTCCTGCGGGAAAACGGAGCGCGATCTGCCGGCCCTGATCGCGGGCGTGACGGGCACGCGGCATCAGGTCCGGCTCGTCGTGCCGCAGACGAGCCTCGCTGGTCTTTCTCTTCCGCCCAATGTCGTGCATGCGGCCGGACCGCGCACGGCCTTCGACGATCGCGGCGCGTCCTATCCGGACCTGATCGCCCGGCTCTATGCGCCGGCGATCGCGTTTCTCATCCCGCTCGCGCCGCATCCGAACAACGCCAGCGGCTACACGAATCTGCTCGAGGCGTTCGCGATGGGGAAGCCGGTGGTGATGACGCGCACCGGTTGCATCGACCTCGATCTCGAGCGGGAAGGCGCGGGCTTCTACGTCGAACCCGGCGATCCGGCCGGCTGGGCGCGCGCGCTGGACCGGCTTGCGGGTGATCCCGCGCTGGCGCGGGCGATGGGCGTGCGGGCGCGCCGGCTGGCGGAGCGGCATTTCAGCTGCGCGTGTTTCGGCGAACGGCTCCGCGGTTTCCTCGACCGCGTCTGCCCGCCCGTTTCCTGAGCGATGCTCTTCTCCGTCGTCATCCCGACTTGCGACCGCCCCGCCTCCCTCGCGGCCTGCCTCGCGCGGCTCGCGCCGGGCCGCCAGACGCTCGCGGCGGAGCATTACGAGGTGATCGTCAGCGACGACGGTGCGGCCGCGCCCGCCGAGGCGCTGGTCCGGGAAACGTTTCCGTGGGCGCGCTGGACGCCCGGGCCGCGGCGCGGTCCGGCGGCGAACCGCAACGCCGGCGCGGCGGCCGCGCGCGGCGCGTGGCTGGTGTTCACCGACGACGACTGCCTGCCCGATCCCGGCTGGCTCGCGGCCTATGCGCGGGCCGCCGAGGCCGTCCCGCCGCCGGCCCTCCTCGAGGGCCGGACCTACGTCGACCGGCCGCGCACTCATCCCTTGGATACGAGTCCCGTCAACGAGACCGGCGGCTACCTCTGGTCGTGCAACTTCGCCATCGGGCGGGGGCTGTTCGCGGAGCTGCGCGGCTTCGACGAGCGGTTCCCGTTCAGCGCGCTGGAGGACCGCGAGCTGCACCTCCGGCTGCGCCGGCGCGGGATCGAGCCGGTGTTCTGCCCGGCCGCGGGCGTGCTGCATCCGTGGCGGCTCGTCGCGGACCTGCGCCGGCATCGCGCCCGGCACGTGCAGTCGCAGCTGCTGCTCGAGTCGATCCATCCGGGCCAGGGCTTCCCCTATGCGTGGACGCGGATCCTGCGGACGCATCTGCGGACGGCGGTGTGCGAGCATCTGCCGTGGTTTTTCCGGCGGCCGTGGGTCGCGCTCCGCTCGATCCCGCCGCTCTGGGCCACGATGGCGGCCGACGTGGCGCGGACCGCGCGGTGGCGGAGCCGCGCCCGCCGGGCCGCGGCGGCGCGGAAGCGGGGCGGCGCATGAAGATCCTCTCGGTCAGCAACTGTCCGCTCGAGGAGTCGCAGGGGTCCGGATACGTGATCGGCGGCTATGCGCGCCGGCTGCGGGCGCGGGGCCACGAGGTCGTCCTGCTCGGGCCGGAGGATTACGAATGGGGCCGCGCGCTCGGCGCCGGGAAGCGCGCCCGCGTCTTCAGCGGTTATTCGTGGACGGCGCTGCGGCGGCTTCGCCGGGAGTCGTTCGATGTCGTCGAGCTGTGGGGCGCGGAGGCGTGGTGGGTCATGCGCCGGCTCGCCGCGCGGCGCGTGCGTCCGCTGCTCGTCGCCCGGTCGAACGGCCTGGAGCCACACATGCACGAGGCGCTCGTCCGGCATGCGGCCGGGGCGCCCGGCGCCGCCCTGCCGGCGCGGAAACGGCTGGGTCTGGCGCTGTTCGAGCGCTGGCAGCGGCCGGAGGAGGCTTTCCGGGGGGCGGACCTGTTGACGACCGTCAGCGGGTCCGACCGGCGTTTCGCGCTCGCACGCGGCTACCAGCCGGCGGACCGCGTGCTCGCGCTCGAGAATCCGCTGCCGGACGACTGGCTGGGCCAGACGCCGCCGGGGGCGCGGGCGCCTGTGATCGGTTTCTTCGGATCGTGGATTCCGCGCAAGGGCGCCGGGCTCCTGCCGGATGTGCTGCCGGCGGTCCTGCGCGCGCATCCCGAATGGCGGGCGCGGCTTGTCGGACCGGGGGAGGAGGCGGCCCGCGCCTTCGCCGGCCGGCCGGGCGCGGAGCGGATCGAGGTGGTGCCCTTCGAGCGGGACCGCACGCGGCTGCGGGAGCTCTATCGCGGCCTGGCGGTCGTGATCGTGCCGTCGCAGTTCGAGAGCTTCGGCCTCGTCGCCGCGGAGGCGATGGCGTGCGGGTGCGTCCTGGTGGCGAGCCCGACCGGCTTCGCGGCGGACCTGCGGCCCGACGACGAGGCGGTGATCGTGCCGTCGCCAGCGCCGGCGGCGTGGATCGCCGCCCTCGACGCGGTGCTGCGCGACACGCCGCGGCGCGAACGCCTCGCGCGGGCGGGCGCCGCGCGCGTGCAGGGCCTGCGCTGGGAGGCCGCGACGTCGCGGCTGCTTGAAACGTATCAACGACTTTTGGACGCAAGGAGCGCGCGATGAATCCCGATCCTGCCCGGGTTCCGCCCCGTCCGCCCGGCCCGCTCCGGGTGGCGCTGATCGGGTCCAGTTTCGGCGGATACGGCGGAATCGAGAGCTTCATGCTCGCGATCGCCGGCGGGCTGCCGGCGGCCGGCGGCGTGGAGGCGAGGGTGGTGTTCAAGCGCGCGGCCGGCTTTGCCCTGCAGCCCGCACTGGCGGCCGCGGCGGGCCGCGCGACGCTGGTGAACCGCGGCAGTCTCGCGCTCTGGCGCGCGATCGCGCGGGCGGACGTCGTGCACCTGCAGAACATCAGTCCCGACGTCGTCCTGCTGGCGCGGCTGCTCGGCCGGCCGCTGCTGCTCACGGTGCACAATCACAGCCTTGGACGCGCCTCGTGGCGGCAACGGCTGTGGCACTGCTGCCTGCGGCTTGCGGACCGGAGGTTTTACGTTTCCGAATTCGTCCGCCGGACCTGGGAGGACGGGGCGCCGCGGCCGGGCAGCCGCGTGGTGGCGCCGATCAGCCGGCTGCCGGAGGGACGTCGGGCCGAGAGCGGGCGGCGCGGCTTCGTGTTCGCGGCGCGCTGGATTCCGAACAAGGGCATCGAGACCCTGGTCGAGGCCTACGCGCGCGCGGGACTCGATCCGGAGCGCTGGCCGCTGCGGATGATCGGTGACGGGCCGTTGCGCGCGCCGGTGGAGCAGGCAATCCGGGCGCGCGGCCTGCGCGGCATCACCGTCGAGGGCTTTCTGTCGGAGGCGGAAAAACACGACGCCATCCGCGGGGCGCGTTTCATGGTGATCCCGCCGCAGACGCGCGAGGATTTCGGCCTGACGGCGATCGAGGCGCGCGCGGTCGGGGTGCCGTGCATCATCACGCGCGACGGCGGGCTGCCGGAGGCGGCGGGGGCGGAGGCGCTCGCGTGCGAACCGGGAGACGCGGCCGGGCTCGCGGACTGCCTGCGGACGGCGGCGGCGATGCCGGACGCCGAGTATGCCGGCCGCGCGGAGCGGACGTTTCTCTCGTTGCAAGGTCAACTGGTCCGGCCGGCGGACTACGCCGAATTTTATCGGGAGATGGTCCGGCGATGAAGATCGTGTTCATCGCCGGCTGCCTCGAACCCGGCCGGGACGGCGTGGGCGACTACACTCGCGCGCTTGCGACCGAGTGTGCGCGGCGCGGGCATGAGGTCCGGCTCTTGTCCGTGGGCGAGCCGGCGCAGCCGGCGGTGACGGTGGACGGACTCCCGACGCTGCGGCTCACCGCGGACGCCTGGCGGGCGGATGGCGGTTCGGCCGCGCAACGCTGGCTCGAGGCCTTCGCGCCGGACTGGGCGAGCCTGCAGTTCGTGCCCTACAGTTTCGCTCCGCGGGGATTTTTCGCACCGGCGATCCCGGCCCTGATGCGCGCGGTGGGCACGGCGCCGCGGCGGCACCTGTTCGTGCATGAAGTCTGGATCGGGTCGCAGGCGGGCGCGCCGCTGCGGGCACGCGTCGCGGGCTGGTGGCAGCGTCGCGCCGTGGCGCGGCTGTTGCGGCTGATGCGCCCCGCGCTCGTGCACACGAGCGCCCGTTATCACATCGACGCGCTGGCCACGCTCGGCCAGCCGGCGCGGCGGCTGCCGCTGTTCGGGCACGTGCCGGTGCCGGCGGTCGGAGCGCGGGCGGTGTTGCCGGGCGTGGCGGACGACGCGCTCGTGTGCGGCCTCTTCGGCACGCTCTACGACTGGCGGCCGGACGAATTCCTCGCGGATTACGCCGCGCTGGCCGCGAGCCTGGGCCGGCCGGCGGCGCTCGTCGCGGCGGGCGGGCTCGGTGCGGCGGGAGCGAAGCGGTTTGCGCGCCTCGCGGAGCGCTGGAGCGGGACGATCGCCTGCCGCGCGTCCGGCCGGATGACGGAGGCGGAACTCGCGGCGGTGTTCGCGCGCTTCGACTGCGCGGCGACCTCGATGCCGTGGAACATCGTCGGCAAGAGCAGCTCGGCCGCGTCGCTGCGCCTGCACGGGCTGCGCGTGGTGGTGACGGCGGCGGGCGACCCGCCGCGTTTCCGCGCCGCCGCGCCCGACGAAGCCGGTGCCGACGACGGCTTCGTGCCGTATTTTCGCACGCGCCGGCTGGAACGCTCGCTGTTCCAGCGGACGGCGCCGGGCCCGGATGTCGGGGCCGTGGCGGAACGTTTTCTCGCCGATCTGCATGGCTGCCCCTGATTCCTCCCCCGTGAACGTGCGCACGCTGCTGTGCCACCGCGACGTCGCGCTGATGATCCACGCCTGGCAAACGCTGCTGGCCTGCAGCGCGGAACCGGTGCGGACCGTCGTGCACGACGACGGCTCGCTGACGGCTGCGGACGAGGCGGCGCTTGTCGCGGCGCTGCCCGGGACGCGGGTGCTGCGCCGGGCCGAGGCGGACGCGCTCATGGCGGAGCGGCTGGCGCGGCATCCGCATGCGCGGGCGTTTCGCGCCCGCTCGGTGTGGGGGCTGAAGCTGCTCGACGTGGCGCTGGTGGAGGGGGGCGACTGTTTTTACGTGGACGGCGACATCCGGTTTTTCCGGCCCTTCCGCGGACTGTTCACCCGGGAGGCGGTGGCGGGCCGGTCGGTCTTCCTGCGCGACACGGTCTGGACGGCGTATTCGATCCGGCCGTGGCATCTGCTCGACCGGCGCCGGCTGCGGGTGGTCGAGGGCATCAACACCGGGCTGAGCCTGATCGACCGCGCGCTCTACGATCTCGATTTCGTTGACTGGTTTCTGGCGCAGCCGGACTGGCGCGTGATCCCGGCGTGGACGGAGCCGACCTGCTGGGCGGCGCTGGCCGTGCGCGCCCGCGGCCATGCGGTCGATCCGCGGCAGATCGTGAACCTGTATCCGGAAGCTCAGGTCGGCCCCGAGACGGTCGGCGCGCATTTCCTGTCGGCGCACCGGGCGGGGTTTCAGGCGGAGTGGCTGCGGGCACCTGATCCGGCCGCGGCGGCGACGCCGGTCAGGTTCCTGCCGCTGGGGCGGGTCGGCCCGCTCGGGCTCGGCTTGAACCAGCTCGGACGGCGCTGGCGCAACCGGCGCGAAGTGCGGCGCCGGAGCAAGGAGCAGCCATGACGGCCGGACCGGTTTCGTCCGCGGCAGGCCTCGTGCTGGCGCATCCTTCGGGCAACCAGTTTTTCCGCCACCTCGCGCGGACGCTGCACGAGGCGGGGGCGCTGGCGGAGGCCTGCACGGGCATCGACTGGCGGCACGGGCGGACGCTCGGGCGCTGCCTGCCGCGCAGACTCGCGGCGGAGCTCGGCCGGCGGGATTTTTCCGCGGCGCTCGGCGTGCCGGTGACCTCGCATCCGCTGCGCGAGGCGCTCCGGCTGGCGGCGGGCCGCGCGGGGCTGGCTTCGCTCGTGCGGCACGAGACGGGCTGGCTGTCGGTCGATGCGGTCTACCGGGATTTCGACCGCTGGGTCGCGCGGCGGATGGAGCGGCGGCGGCAGGGCGGGGGCGTCTACGCCTACGAAGACGCGGCGGAGGCGATGTTCACCGCGGCGGGCCGGCTCGGCTGGCGCCGGATTTACGACCTGCCGATCGCGTATTGGGAAACGAGCCACCGGCTGCTCGCCGAGGAGGCGCAGCGGTGGCCGGCGTGGGAGTTCACACTCGAGTCGACGCGGAATTCCGCCGCGAAGTGCGAGCGGAAGACCCGCGAGCTGGCGCTCGCCGACGTGGTGGTGTGCCCGAGCGCGTTCGTGGCGGAGTCGCTGCCGGTGGAGGCGCGGGCGGCGAAGCGCGTGATCGTGGCGCCCTTCGGCTCGCCGCCGGCGGGGCCGCCGCCGCGCACCCGGAAAACGGATGCGCCGCTGCGCGTGCTGTTCGCCGGCTCGCTCACGCAGCGCAAGGGTCTCGCGGATCTGTTCGCGGCGATGCGGCTGCTGCGGCGGAGCGACGTGGAGCTGGTCGTGCTCGGCTCGCCGGTGGCGGAGCCGGCGTTTTACCGGCGCGACTGTGCCGCGTTCACCTACGAACGGCCGCGGCCGCACGGCGAAGTGCTCGCGCTCATGCGCACGTGCGATGTGTTCTGCCTGCCGTCGATCGTCGAGGGCCGGGCGCTGGTGGTGCAGGAGGCGATGAGCCAGGGACTGCCGGCGATCATCACCCGGAACACCGGTGCGGACGACGTGGTGGTCGACGGCGCGGGCGGCTTCATCGTGCCGATCCGCGATCCGCGGGCGCTGGCGGAGAAGATCGGCTGGTTCGCGGATCACCGGGACGCGATCCCGGCGATGGGCGCGGCGGCGCAGGCGGCGGCGGCGCGGCTGGGCTGGGCCGGTTACGGCGCGAAGATTCTTGCGGGATGGCGGGCCAGCCCATGACCTGACCGGCCGGTTGCCGCCGCGCTTTTCCTTTTCCTCCCTTGACCCGTCGCATTTCCGATCCCACCGAACCCGTCCGGAGCGTCATCTGGCTGTATTTCTGGCTGCTCCTTTTCGAAGGCGCGCTGCGCAAATGGGTGCTGCCCGGCTGGAGCGACATCCTCTTCGTGATCCGCGATCCGGTGGCGATCCTGGCCTATGGCCTCGCCCTGCGCGCCGGCGTGTTTCCGTTCCGGCCCGCCGTGGTCGCGGCCGGCGTGATGCTGGTGGTCTCGGTCCTCTTCACGCTGACGACCGCCACGCCGCTGCTGGTGATGATCTTCGGACTGCGGACGAACTACCTGCACCTGCCGCTGGTGTTCCTGATTCCGGCGGTGATGGATCGCAACGACGTGATCCGCATGGGGCGCTGGTTCATGATCACGTCGATCCCGATCCTTCTGCTGATGGTCCGGCAGTTCGACGCCAGTCCGGACGATCCGATCAACGCGGGCGCGGGCGGCTACCTCGGTGGCCAGCTGCGCGGCGCGATGGGCCGCATCCGGCCGCCGGGGCCGTTCAGCTTCATCTCCGGCCCGGTCGTGTATTTCAGCGTCGTCGCCGCCTACGTCTGCCACGGCTGGCTGGAGAAACGCACCTATCCGCGCGTGCTGCTGCTGCTCGCGACGCTGGCCACGATCATCGCGGTTCCGATTTCGATCAGCCGGTCGCTGCTGCTGGGCGTGCTGGTCGTGCTGGCGTTTGGCGGCGTGGTGGCGCTGCGCAATCCGCGCAACCTGCCGCGCTTCGTCGGCCCGTTGATCGTCGGGCTCTGCTTTCTCGCGTTCGCGGCCGACACCGTCTACGTGCAGGCTTTCCTGACGCGCTGGGACGAGGCCTCCTCGGCGGGCAACGCCGGCTTCTACAACAACGTCGTGGGCCGCATGCTGGCGATGTTCACGCAGCCGTTCGGGATCGCGGCCGACGCGCCGATCTTCGGCCACGGCATCGGCATGGGGACGCTCGCCGGTTCGCGGCTGATGACCGGGCGGTTCATGTTCATGCTCAGCGAATCGGAGCTGGCCCGCGTCCTCCTCGAACTCGGGCCGATCCTCGGCTTCGCCTTCATCGCCTGGCGCGCCTGGCTCGCGCTGCTGATCGTGGCCCGCAGCTGGAGCGCGGCGCGGCGGTTCGGCGACGTGCTGCCGTGGCTGCTGGCGGGGGCGACATTCCTCAATTTCCTGATCGGCCAGTGGGGACAGGCGACGCAGCTGGGATTCTCGGTGCTGGGCGCGGGCCTCACGCTCGCGGCGCTCAACGGCGCGCCCGAGGAGGCGCCGTTGGCGGATGAGTCCGCGCCGCCCGCCGGCGACGCGCCTCCGGAACGATGAACGTCCTCCTCGTCGGCAATTACCGGCCCGACGCGCAACAGAGCATGCTGCGCTTCGGCGCGATGCTCGAGCAGGGGCTGGCGGCGCGCGGTTTCGCCGTCGCGACGATCGCGCCGCGCAAGCGCTGGCTGGCGCTTGCGTCGCGGGCGGGGCGGGGCGCGGCGAAATGGCTCGGCTACCTCGACAAATACGCGGTGTTTCCGCGCGAGCTGCGCCGGCGCGTGACGGAACTGGCGGCGGCGGGGCCGCTGGTCGTGCACATCGTCGATCATTCGAACGCCGTCTACGTGCCGCGGCGCGCGGCCGGCGTGCCGTGGGTCGTCACCTGCCACGATCTGCTCGCGGTGCGCGGCGCGCTCGGCGAGGACACGGATTGCCCGGCGTCCGCGCTGGGCCGGCGGCTGCAGCACCGCATCCTGGCCGGACTGGTCCGGGCGGACGCCGTGGCCTGCGACTCGACCAGCACGCGGCAGGACCTGGAGCGGCTCGCGCCGACCGCGACGCAGTCGCGGCGCGTGATCCTGCTGGGCCTGAACCAGCCGTTCCAGCCGGTGGCGGCGGCGGAGGCGCGGGCGCGGCTGGCCGGCGTGGCCGGCGTGCCGTGGGACCGGCCGTTCCTGCTGCACGTGGGATCGAACCTGAAGCGCAAGAACCGCGCGGCGATCGTGCGCGTGCTCGGGCGGCTCCGCGACCGCTGGCCGGGCCAGGCCGTATTCTGCGGCGAAGGGCTCGATGCGGATCTCGTGGCGGCGGCGCGGGCGGCCGGGGTGGAAACGCGGATTTTCGGCGCACCGGGATTGTCGGCGGCCCAGCTCGAGGCCGCGTATGCGCTCGCGCACGCGCTGGTGTTTCCCTCGAAGTGCGAAGGCTTCGGCTGGCCGGTCGTCGAGGCGCAGGCATGCGGCTGCCCGGTGATCTGCAGCGACCGCACGTCGCTGCCCGAAGTCGCCGGGCCGGGGGCGCGCGTGCTCGGGTTCGACGACGAGGCGGGCATGGCGGCGGCGGTGCTGGAACTCGCGGAAGCCGGCCCCCGGGCCCGCGCCATCGCGCTCGGCGGCGGGAATGTGGGCCGGTTCCGGCCGGAGCGGATGCTCGACGATTACGCGGCGTGGTATCGCGCGGCCGGCGCCGGCCGCCCGGGCGGAACGGGTTGAAACGGAGACGGGAGCGATGACGGGGGTGAAATTTTACGCGGATACGCCGCCGGAGGGCTACGGCGTGGCGGCGCATCGGATGATGGCGGGGCTCGACCGGCTCGGCGTGCCGGTGATGTTCGCGCCGGAGTTCGGCGCGAAGCACGAGGCGGCCGGGCGCGTGCGGGCCGTGCCGCTGCTGGCGCGCCTGGCGTCGCGGCCGGTCGCCCACGACACCGTCGTCTTCCACAGCTCGCCCGATCACTGGCCCCGGCTGGCCGCGCAGGAGCGGGGCCGGATTCTCGTCGGCGCGACGGTGTGGGAGACCGACCGGCCGCCGGCGCGCTGGCTCGAGGCGGCGCGCGCCGTGCACCGCACGATCGTCCCGTGCGAATGGAACCGCCGCGTCTTCGCCGCCGCCGGCTGGCCGGGTCCGATCGACGTGGTGCCGCACATCGCGCAGGAAGCCGCGGATCTGCCGCCTCCCCGGCCCGCCGCCGGGATCCGGCTCCGGCCGGACGATTTCGTCTTCTATTCCATCGCAGTATGGTCGGCCCGCAAGGCCCTGGGCGAGACGGTGGCGGCGTTCTGCCGGGCGGTCCGGTGGCGGAGGAAGACGATTCTCATCCTGAAGACCACCGTGCTCGACCTCACGAACGAGATCCGCCACCAGCCGCGCGTGCCCTCGTGGCTGACGGCGCGGCTGATCACGCTCGCCACCGCGCCGTGGTGCCGCGTGAAGCTGCTGACCGGCCGCCGGCCGGAAGAGGAGATGAGCTGGCTGCACCGGCGCGGAGATTGTTATCTCAACCTCAGCCGCGGCGAAGGCTGGGGGCTCGGATTGTTCGACGCCTGCGCGCTGGGCAAGCCGGTGATCTCCACGGCGCACGGCGGGCCGCTCGACTATCTCGGCGAGGAGGCGTGGCGCGTCGACTGGCGCGCGGCGCCGGTGCGGCCGCGGAACCACGAGCGCTTCGTCTACGAGGCCGGCATGCGCTGGGCCGAACCCGACTGGACCCAGGCGGTGCGTTGTATTCGAGAGGTGCGCACGAATCCCGCCGCCGCGCGGCGGCGCGCGGCGCCGGCGGCGGCGCGGCTCCAGGCGGCGTTCGGCTGGCGGCCGGCGACGGAGCGGCTCCTCGGCGCGCTGGCGCTCGCCCGGGCGGACGCGGCGGGCGGAGTTCCGATTTCCCCATGACCAGACAACCGGCGGTTCCGAGGCTTTCCGTCGTGATGCCGGTCTACAACGGCGCGGCGCACCTGACGGAGGCGCTCGAGTCGATCGGCGGGCAGACGCTGGGCGACTTCGAGGCGATCGTGGTCGACGACGGCTCGACGGACGGGACGCCGCAGATCCTCGCGGACTGGGCGCGGCGCGATCCGCGCTTCCGGATCGTCCGCCATCCCGCGAACCAGAACGTGGCCTGCGCCCGCAACACCGGGCTCGCGCTCGCGCGCAGCGCGCTCGTGCTCCATGCCGATGCGGACGATGTGAACGCGCCGGAGCGCTTCGCGGCGCAGGTTCAGGCGGCGGAGCGGCATCCCGCGATGGCGATCATCGGCGCCGGCATGCGCGGCGAGGGCGGGCGCATCTGGCGGTATCCCGCGACATCCGCGGCGATCCGCGCCCGCATGCTGTGGGAATGCCCGTTCGGGCAGAATGCCGTGCTGTTCAACCGCGAGGTGCTGGGCGATGTCCGCTACGATCCCGCGTTGAGCATCTGCGAGGATGCGGATCTCTGGCTGCGGTGCGTGTTCCGGCATCCGACGATGAACCTGCCGGAGCCGCTGGTGTTTTATCGCGAGCACGCCGTCAGCCTGTCCCGCGACGTCTCGGGGCTCCGGCTGCGACTGGACCGGCTGGTGATGGCGCGGCGCGGCGCCATCCTGGGGCTCACGATCGACATCGACGCCGGGCTGGCCTGCCATCTGGGCAACCGGCTCATGGACGTGGGAGCCGCGCGCATCGCGGCGCATGTCCTGGCGCTGGGCCGGCGGGCGTTCGCGCTCGGGCTGGCGCCGGCGGCGGTGCTGCAGGCCGAGGGTCGGCGGCGGATCCACTGGCTCTGGCGCTGGTATGGCCGCCGCCAGATGGGCCGGGAACTGCCGGCGTTGGTGGCGGCGACGACACGGCTCTGGCTCGGGCTGGCGCAGCTGAAAGACGCGCCGCGCGACGCCGCGAACCTGCCGGTATGAAGGGCGTCAAATACGTCTCGATGGAGGGCGGCTACGGCGTGGCTGCGGAGCGCACGGTCGCGGCGCTGGCGGCCGCCGGCGTGCCGGTGACGTGGGCGCCGATGCAGCGCGGTCGCGGCTGGGGCGGCCATCTGGAGCCGTCGACCCGGCGGGATCTCGGCCCGCCGGCCCTGCGCGCACTCTGCAACCGTCCGCTCGACTACGAGGCGGTGATCGTCCACACGGTGCCGGAATATTTCCCGCGCTGGGCGGAGCGGGAGCGCGGCCGGCGTATCCTCGGCTACACGACATGGGAGACCGACCGGCTGCCGCCGGCGTGGCCCGCGCTGCTGCGCCGGGTCGACGCGCTGGCCGTCCCCTGCGCATGGAACGCGGAGGTGTTCGCGCGCGACACGGGCGTGCGGCCGGCGGTGATCCCGCATCCCTGCGATCCGGCGCCGCTGCCCGCGGTCCCGCGGTCCACGGACGAGTTTTGTTTCCTCGTCGTCGGCACCTGGCTGGAGCGCAAGGGGCTCGCGGATACGGTGACGGCGTTCTGCCGGGCCTTCACGCGCCGCGACCGCGTGCGCCTGATCGTGAAGACCTCGCGGCACATCCCGGTGGGGCGCCGCTGGCCGTGGTCGCTGCGCGGCCGGCCGGGCCGGGCGGTGCGGCGGCTGTTCGGCGAGGGGCGGCGGGCGGTGGCGCCGGCGGTGGCGCGGATCCGGCGCGGCTTCCCGGACGCCCCGCCGGTCGAACTCGTCACGGACACGCTCTCGGACGACGGGATGCGCGCGCTGCTGGCGCGCAGCGATGCGTATGTCGCACTCTGCCGGGGCGAAGGCTGGGGGCTCGGCGCCTTCGATGCGGCGGCGCACGGCCGGCCGGTGGCGATGACCGGCTTCGGCGGGCCGCTTGACTATCTCGATCCGCGGCGCGCGTGGCTGATCGATTACGATCTGGAATCGTGTGCGGTGGCGGAGGAGGAGTTGCAGGGCAGCTATCGTCCCGAACAACGCTGGGCGCGGCCGCGGTTCGATCATGCGGTGGCCTGCCTGCGGGCGATCCGGGAGCAACCGGAGGAAGCCCGGCGGAAGGCGCTCGATCTGGCCCGCGACATCCGGATGCGTTTCGCGCCGGCGGCGGTGGCGGAGCGCTGGCGCGACGTTCTCACTTCCCGGGCGGGGGCCCATTAAGTTACGCCCCCGGATTTGTATCCTTGAATTCACTTCCTTCGACACGATCTCCGTCGGTTCCCCGGCCGCGGGTCCTGCTGCTTTCCCCGGTCCTGCCGGATGCGACCGGCTCGGGCATCGAGCAGCGCGCCCATCGCTGGGTGGTGCGGCTCGCGGCGACGCACGAAATCGATCTCGTGGTCGTGTGGCGCGCCGGACGCCTGCCGCGCGGTGCCGACGAAGCCGTGCGGCGGCTGCCCGTGCGCCGCGGTCTCTGTCTCGCGCCGACCCCGCGCCGCCGGCACTATCTGGCCTGCGCGCTGACCCGTGCGCTGACGTCGCTGGCGACCGGCCGCGCGGGGGCGTTCGGGCCGCGCCCCGAGTGGGCGTTTCTCACGCGCCCGGCCCGGCGGGAACTGGATGGCTGGATCGGGACGCACCGGTTCGACCGCGCGGTGTGTTTCCGCGTGCAGATGCTGGACTATGTGCGCCGTTGCGTGAGGCTCGGGGCGGTGCCGGCGGAAAAGGTCGAGGTGGATTTCGACGATTGGGAATCGGAGACGCGACGCAGCCTGGCCGCGATTTTCCGACGGCGTGGTCTGCCGGGCCGGGCCCGGCGGCTGGAGTGGCAGGCGCGGCAGGCCGCGCGGCTCGAGCGCGCGATCGCGGAGACGTTTGGCTGCATCCGGGTCGCGGCGCCGGAGGATGCGGCGGCACTGGCGGCGCGGTTTCCCCGGGTGCGCGTCGCGGCGATGCCCAACGGTCCCGCGGCGCTGCCGGTTCCGCTCCCGCCGGTGGCGCCGGCGGAGAGGCGCCGGGCGGCGTTCGTCGGCACGCTGAACTATTTCCCGAACGAGGATGCCGTCCGCTTCTTCGCCGCGGAGGTGCTGCCGCGGTTGCGGGCGGAGGATCCCCGGTGGACGCTGATCGTGGCGGGGCTGGGTGCGCTGCCGGCACTGCAGCAGGCGCTCGCCGCCTGCGACGGCGTGGAGTTTGCCGGCGCGGTCGCGGACGTGGCGGAGATCTACCGGCGCGCGGGCCTCGTGGTCGCGCCGGTGCGGGCGGGCGGCGGGACGAAGATCAAGGTCGTCGAAGGCCTGGCGCATGGCCGACCGGTGATCGCCACCACGCATGCGGCCCGCGGCTGGGGCCTGCGCGACGGAGAGACGTTTTTGCGCGCGGATTCCGCCGACGAGTGGGTCGCGGCCTGCCGGCGGCTGGCGGCCGACGCGGATCTTTCCCGCCGGCTCGCCGGCGCGGGCCGCGAACAGGCGGCACGCTTTCTGCCATTGGCGGAAACGACGGCCGGATAGGTCCTTTTCCCCGGCCGATTTTCCCCTCTCCTTTTCCCAGCGCCAGTCCGGCGCAATCACCCGTGGCCCGCATTCCCAACATCTATCATTTCGTCTTCGGCCTGAAGCCGCAGACGGAGCCGTTTCACCTGGTTTATTATCTCTGCATCGAGTCGTGCCGGCAGGTGAACCGGCCCGAAGCGATCTTCTTCCATTACCAGCATGAGCCGCACGGGCCGTATTGGGAGGCGATCAAGCCGCATCTCACGCTGCGGCGCGTCGATTCGTGCGCGCTCGTCGAGAACTTTCCCTACACCGACACGCAGGTGGCGCACTACCGGTATGCGCACGCCTCGGATTTCATCCGCATGGGACCGTTGCTCGATCTCGGCGGGATCTATGCGGACATCGACACGCTGTTCGTGAATCCGCTGCCGGCGTCCCTGCGGGAAAAGTCCTTCGTGCTCGGCCGCGAGGCCGACGTCTACGACTTCATCACGCGCCGGACTTCTCCCTCGCTGTGCAACGCCGTCATGCTTGCCGAAAAGGACGCGCCGTTCGGCCGGCGCTGGCAGGCGGAGATGCCCAAGGCCTTCGACGGAGCGTGGGCGCACCATTCGTGTCTGCTGGCGCATGCGTTGCGGGACCGTTTCCCGGAGGAAGTGCACGTGGAGCCGACGCGCTCGTTCTATCCCTACATGTGGACGCGTGGCGGTCTGCGCGACCTGCTGCAGCGCTGCCACCGCGGCACCGAGGGAATCTACAGCGTCCATCTTTGGAACCATCTCTGGTGGGAGCGCGGGCGGTGGGATTTCTCCTTTTTTCACGGCGAACGCCTCACCTGGCGCTTCATCGCCGAGGTCGACACTACCTACACGGTGCTGGCGCGACGCTTCCTGCCGCCGGCGCCGGCGACGCCGGAACCGGAGCCGCGTCCGTGGTGGCGGCGCGCCCTCGGGCTCGTGTGACCATGACCCCGAGGCTTCCCCGCTTCCCCGCTGCGCCACAGGAGGAAACTCCTGCGGCCAGGGACTCCGCGCGCATCCGCGTGCTCTATGTCCTGCCTTCGGCCCACGTCGGCGGGGCGGAGACGATCACGCGCGAGTGGATCGTGCGGCATGCGCCCGCGTTCGAACCGCTGGTCGCGGTCGGCGGCGACGGTCCGCTGGTTCGGGCATTTGCACAATCCGGCGTGCCGGTGACGCGCCTGCGGCCGTGGCGCCAGCGGGCGTTTCTGCGCCAGACGTTGACGGTGGCGCGGGTGATTCTCCGGCAGCGGGTGGACCTGGTGCATTCGGCGATGCTCTGGGGCCATCTGGTCGGCGGACTGGCGGGCTGGCTCACGCGCCGGCCGGTGATCTGTTTCAACCACGGCCCGATCGGTTCCCAGCGGCTGCAGGGGCTGGCGCCTTTCCTGCCGGCGGCCCGCGTGCTTGTGCCGAGCCGGTATATGTTCGCGCAGCAAAACCGCTACTGGTTCAACACGCGGAAGGTGGCCTCCGTGCCGCTCGGGCTCGATGCGACGGTCTTCCGGCCGCCGTCGGCCGGGGAACGCCGGCAGGCGCGGGCCGCGCTCGGTCTCGCGGACGACGAATGCGTCGTCGGGATCTTCGGGCGGATCGTGCCTCTCAAAGGCCATATGCTCCTGATCGAGGCGCTGGCCGGCCTCGCGGCGGAGCCGGCGCGGCGGTTCGTGCTGCTCTGTGTCGGCGACGCCACCGGTGCGCCGGGCGAAGTCCTCGCCGGGCATCGCGCGGAGATCGCCGCGCGGGCGGCGGCGCTGCCGACGCGCGTGCGCGTCGTTTTCACCGGGTTTCGAGAGGACGTGCGCGGCTGTGTCGGCGCGTGCGACATCGTGGCCAACAGTTCGCTGGAGCCGGAGACCTTCGGCCTCGCGATCGCCGAGGCGATGCTCACGGCCCGCGTCGTGGTCGTGCCCGACTGCGGAGGCCCGGCCGAATACGTGCGCGAAGGCGCGACGGGCTTCACGTATCGGCTGGGTGACGTAGCGGCGTTGCGGGCGGCCTTGCGGCGGGCGGGCGAAGCGGGGGCGGAGATCGGGGCGCGGGCCCGGGAGGCGATCCAGCGTGATTATTCGGTCGACACATCCGTGAAACGACTCGAAGGCCACTACCGGGAGGTGCTCGCGGAGGTTGACCGCGGGCGGACAGCCTTTGCATAAAGCCGGAATCGGGCGTTTGTGACGCACGATTCCGGTTTTGCCTAACTCGCGAATCGGGTATGAACTTCCATCGACTTAGGGAGATCACTGACGCATTCTGGGTATTTCACGCTGGAATTCCGAAAACCGCCCGCCAAACGTGTCGCGTTTCCCGTCGAATGAACCACCTTTGCGCTTTCCACTTCCGGTTCGTTTTCCGGCCGTCCGGGGTGGTCCGCGTATGAATGTCTGCCTGCGGTTGCTGGTGGTGCTGCTTCCCTGGTTCCTGCGCCGGCGGGTGCTCGTGACGTTTTACGGATACACGATCCATCCGACGGCCCGGATCGGCTGGTCCTGGATTTTCCCGGAGGAACTGGTGATGGGCGAGCGGGCGCGCATCGGCCATTTCAATGTCGCCATCCATCTGCGCCGGCTCGAGCTGGGCGCGCAGGCGGTGATCGACCGGAGCAACTGGATCACGGGCTTCGCGGCCGGGGATGCGCGGCATTTCGCGCACCGGACGGACCGCGATCCGACGCTGGTCCTCGGCGCGCACAGCGCGGTGACGAAGAACCACCACCTCGATTGCACGGATCGCGTGGAGATCGGGGCGTTCACGATCGTGGCGGGCTACCGCTCGCAGTTGCTCACGCACTCGATCGATCTGCGGCGCAACCGGCAGGATGCCGCGCCGATCCGGATCGGCGGCTACTGTTTCGTGGGCACGGATGTGACGATCCTCGGCGGTGCGCGGCTGCCGGACCGCTCGGCCCTCGGCGCGAAGTCCCTGCTCAACGCCGCCTTCGCGGAGCCGGGCTGGCTCTACGCCGGCGTGCCCGCCCGCGCGATTCAGGCGCTGCCGGCGGACGCGGCCTATTTCCACCGCACGGAGGGCTTCGTGACATGAACCGTGCCGGGGATTTTCACGCATGAGCTGGCGCGTCCTCCATGTGATCCGCAGCCTGCGGCCCGAGACGGGCGGCCTCGTCGAGGCCGTGCGCAATCTCACGCCGGCTCTGCGCGAGCGCGGGCACGAGGTGAAGATCGTGTCGCTCGATCCGGCCGACCGCGGACTCGGCGATCCCGCGATCGAAGTGCTCGGTCATGCGTCCCACGGCTACGGTTACTCGCCGGGGTATGTGCCCTGGCTGCGCGCGCACCGGCGCGAGTTCGACGGCGTCGTCGTCCACGGCCTCTGGCAATACCAGAGCTACGGCGCGTGGCAGGCGCTCCGCGGCACGGACACGCCGTATTTCGTCTATTGCCACGGCATGCTCGATCCGTGGTTCAAACGGGAGTATCCCTTCAAGCATCTGAAGAAATGGCTCTACTGGCCGTGGGCCGATTACCGCGTGCTGCGCGACGCCGCGGGCGTGTGCTACACCTCGGAGGAGGAGTGCCGCGCGGCCCGGCGGAGTTTCTGGCTCTATCGCGCCCGCGAGCAGATCGTGCCGCTCGGCATCGCGCCGCCGCCGGGCGACGCCGCGAGGCAGCGCGAGCAGTTTCTCGCGGCGCACCCGGCGCTGCGGGAGCGGCCGTTCCTGCTGTTCCTCGGCCGGATCCATCCGAAGAAGGGCATCGAGAACCTGCTCGCCGCCTATGCCGCCACCGCGGCCGGGCGGCCGGAGGCGCCGGCGCTGGCGATCGTGGGGCCGTGCGCCGACGCCGCCTATCTGGGCCGGCTGCAGGCCGAGGCGCAGCGGCTCGGCCTCGGCCGCGCCGTGCACTGGATCCCGATGGTGACCGGCGACGAGAAATGGGGCGCGCTGCACGCCTGCGAGGCGTTCGTGCTGTTCTCGCATCAGGAGAATTTCGGCGTCGCGGTCGTCGAGGCCCTCGCCTGCGGCCGCCCGGTGCTCATCAGCGACCGGGTCAACATCTGGCGCGAGATCGCCGCCGACGGCGCGGGCTTCGCCGGCGGCGACAACCGCGCGAGCGGCGAACAAATCCTGGCCCGCTGGTTCGCGCTGCCGGCCGCGGCCCGGGCGGAGATGAACCGCGCCGCGCGCGACTGCTACCTGCACCGCTTCGCGGTCGCGTCGGCGGCCGACGAATTGATCCGGGCGCTGCGGCACGCGGCGGACCGGAAGCTCCCTGTGGCCACCACGCGCAGCCCGTTTCCGGTCGTGACGCCCGGCCCGCGGCCCAAATCCGCCGACTAGGCCCGCGCGCCCGCGCCGCTCCGGGCGCCTCTCCCTCGCCGCCGTGAACATCACCATCCTCCAAGGCGCGTTTCTGCCCGTGCCGGCCCTGCGCGGCGGCGCGGTGGAGAAGATGTGGCAGGCGCTCGGCGCGGAGTTCGCGCGCCGCGGCCACCGCGTCACGCATCTCTCCCGGCGCTGCGACGGACTGCCCGCGGAGGAGACGGCGGACGGCGTGCGGCACGTGCGGCTGCGCGGCTACGACCAGCCGCCGGGCGGACTGCGGCTGAAGGCGTGCGATTTCCTCTATTCGTGGCGCGCGCGGCGCGCGGCGCCGGCGGCCGACCTCGTCGTCACGAACACCTTCTGGTCGCCCTTGCTGCTGCGGCCGCGGCACGGCGCGGTCTATGTCGACGTGCAGCGGATGCCGAAGGGCCAGATGCGGCTCTACCGCGGCGCGGCGCGGCTGCGGGCCAATTCGTCGGCCGTGCGCGACGCGATCCTGCGCGAGGCTCCGGACGCCGCGCCGCGGGTGCGGGTGATCCCGAATCCGCTCCCGTTCGCGCCGGAGTATCCGGTGCGCTGGGACGCGAAGGAGCGCGTGGTGCTCTTCGCCGGCCGGCTGCATCCGGAAAAGGGCATCGAGCTCCTCCTCGCGGCGTGGAACCGGCTGCGCGCCGCGGACCGGCTCGCCGGCTGGAAACTGCGTTTCATCGGCCCGGCCGACACCGCCCGCGGCGGCGGCGGCGAGACCTGGGTCGCGGGCCTGCAGCGCCGGCATCCCTCGCTCGAGATCGAGTGGATGCCGCCGGCCTTCGAACCGGCGAAACTCCATGCGGCCTACGAGAACGCCACGGTGTTCGCGTATCCCTCGCTCGCGGAAAAGGGCGAGACCTTCGGCGTGGCGGCGCTCGAGGCGATGGCCTTCGGCGCCGTGCCGGTGGTGTCGGACCTCGCGTGCTTCCGGGACTTCATCGCCGACGGATGCAACGGCGCCGTCTTCGACCACCGCTCGCCGGAGCCGGCCGCGGCGCTGGCCGGCGCGATCGAGCGGGCGGCCGCGCCCGGGGCGCGCGCGTGGGCCGGGGCGGCGGTGGAGGTGCGGCGCACGCATGCCGTCGCCGCGATCGCGGACGCGTTTCTCGCCGACTTCGCGGCCTTGACCGGAAAACGGTGAGCGGCGTTTCTCCTTTTCCCTCCCCGCCCGATTCATGCGCACCTCCGTCGTCCCCGTTTTCCCCCGCCGCGCGGGTTGCCCGCGGGCGGGCCGTGGCGCGGACGCCGGGGGCGGGCCGTGGCGGCTGACGCATCCGCGATGAGCGCGCTCCGCCATTTCCTCGTCCGGCACAAGGAGCGGTTTCGTTTCCTGAAACCCCTCTGGGTCGGCTATCGCGTCGCGCTCGGCCGGCTGCCGTGGCGGTGGGTGCCGGGCAGCTCGCGGACCTTCGGGCCGCCGCGCGGCTGGCATCCGACGACGCGCGAGTATCTGCGCCGGGCCGGCGCGCCGGACGACGCCGTGCGCGAGGCGGTGCCGGCGGAGAACGTCACGCGCGTGCCGCCGCGCTCGCTCGAAGCGGAGCCGGACTGGCCGTATCGCGCGGCGCTCCGCGAGGAGATCCCGGCGGTGGAGGCGTATGCGTTGCACGACGTGCGGTTCTGGGGCGACTACGCGGGCACGCTCATCGGGCGCGACGACCGCGTGCTGGGCGACCTGACGCGCGATCCGTGGGAAGTGCGCCGGCACCGGATTTTCACGCGGTGGAAACTGCCGCGCGTGCGGCGCTTCGACGGCGTGACGGCGATCCTGTCCGTGGCGCAGGCGGAGACCAACTACTGGCACTGGACGCTCGAGGTGCTGCCGCGGATCGAGCAGCTGCGCCGCGCGGGTTTTCCGCCGGAGAGGATCGACCGCTTCGTCGTCAACCACCGCGACCGGCCGTTCCAGCGCGAGACGCTCGAGGATCTCGGGGTGCCCTGGGAGAAGGTGGTGCGGGCGGACGCGGCGCTGCATGCCGCGTGCGCCTGTGCGGTGGTGCCGGCGTTGAAGCCCGGGCACACGGCGGCGGGGACGGCTTCGCTGGCGTTCCTGCGCGGCCGGGCCGCCGCGCTCGCACCGGACGCGCGGCCGCACCGCCGGCTCTATGTCACGCGCCGGTCGGCGGTGTTTCGCCGCGTCGGGCCGGAGGCGGAGGTCGCGGCCCGGCTCGCGCGCCGCGGCTTCGAGGTGGTCGAGTGCGAGCGGCTGACGGTCGCGGAGCAGCGGCGGTTGTTCCGCGAGGCGGCGGTCGTGGTCGGCGCGCACGGCGCGGGGCTGTCGAACCTCGTCTACTGCCAGCCGGGCGCGCGCGTGCTCGAGCTGCTGGCGCCGCGGTATGTCGACCTTTCGTATTGGTGCTTCACGGGCCAGCTCGGATTGGAACATTGGATACTCGTCGGCGACGGGGAGCGTCCGCCGGAGGGCGTCGCGCCGCTGGCGCGGCAGGACGACATCGGGTTCGATCCGGCGCGGCTGGAGCGCACGCTCGACGCGATGGGCGTGGGCCCGGACGGCTGCCCTTGACCGGAGGCGCGCGGTCGGCGCCCTCCGTTCCGGCCGGCCTGCCGGGAATGCCGGCCGCCCGCTCCGGGCCCGGCCAGACTGTCATGCGCGCGGTTTGTTCTGGCGCCGTGGGCGCACTGTCCTCATCAGGCTCATGCGGATGCCCGGTCCTGCGTCCGCCCTTCCTGGCGGGATGCTCCGGGTCCGCCGCCGATCGCCGCTGCAACGTTCGATGCCTGCGTCCGCCTCCTTTCCCCGCCTGCTGTTCTTCACCCCCAGCCTGGCCCGCACCGGCTCGGAGGTGGCGCTCCACAACGTGATCCGCAGCCTGCCGCCGGAGCGTATCGCCGGCGTCGTGACGCTCCGGCCGGGGGAACTTGCGGCGCGGCTGCCCGCGGCGGTGCCGAGGTGTGCGCTCGAGGACTACCAGACGGTGTTTCCCGGCGGGCGCTGGAGTGCGGCGAACCGCGCCTGCGCGAGCCTGCGCCGGACCGAGGAGCGGTTCTTCGCGCACGTGCGGCGCCGGATGCCCGCCGATGTCTGGGTGGTCAACACCATCGTCTGGCCGCAGGTCCTGGACTACGCCGCCCGGCACGGCATCCCGACGATCGTCCACGTCTGCGAACTCGAGCCGATGCTGGTCGGCCTCACACCGCACCAGATCGAGGCCCTCGTGCGCGGACCGCGGTTGACGATCGCCATCTCGTCCGCGGTCGCCGCGATGCTGCGCACCCTCGGGAGGAACGAGGGCGTGGCCGTCTGTCCGCCGGCCCTCGACACCGAGGCGATCGTGACCCGCAGGCCCGCCGCGGAGATGCGCCGCCGGCTCGGCATCGCGCCCGGCGCCTTCGTCTGGGCGATGTCGGGCACGATCGATCCCAACAAGAACGCCTCGCTCTTCGCCGATCTCGCCGCCCGCGTGACCGCCGGGCGGCCGGAGGCGCATTTTCTGTGGATCAAGGGCGGCCGTTTCACCAACGCCTACGAGACCTATTGCCGGGCGAAGACGCGCGCCCTCGGCCTCGAAGGCCGGGTGACCTGGACCGAAACCGTCGACACCGACTACCACGACCACCTCGCGGTCTGCGACGGCTTCGTGCTGCCGTCCACGCGCGAGTCGTTTTCGCTCGTGTCGGCGGAGGCTCTCTGGCTCGGCCGGCCGGTGGTGGCCTTCGATTGCGGCGGCGTGGTCGACGTGGTGCCGCCGGGCGGCGGCCTCATCGTGCGGCCCTACGATGCGGACGCGCTCGTCGCCGCGATGCGGCGCGTGATGGACGGCGGCTTCGTCTTCGATGCGGTGCAGGCCCGGGAAGCCGTGGCGCGCTTCGACCGCCGTGTCGTGGCCCGGCGCTGGGAGGAGATGATCGCGGCCGCCTTCGCTGCGCCGCATGCCGCGGCACCGCCTCCTCCTTCGCCATGAAAACCGTCCTCATCACCGGTGGTTCGGGTTTTCTCGGCCGCCACCTCGCCCTCGCCTTGAAGGACCGCTACCGCGTGATCCTCGGCGCGCGCAACAACGGCGCCAACCATCTGGCCGAGACGCTCACCGGCTGCCCGGCCGTGCCGCTCGACGTGGCCAGCGCCGCCTCTGTGCGCGACGTCTTCCTCGCGCACCGGCCGCACTATGTCGTGCATGCGGCGGCGACGAAGTTCGTCGACCGCTCCGAACGCTATCCCTACGAGTGCATCGACATCAACGTCACCGGTTCCGAGCACGTCGCGCGCCTCAGCCAGGAGCTCGGCGTCGAGCGCGTCATCGGCGTCTCCACCGACAAGGCCGCGCCGCCCGTCGGCAATCTCTACGGCCACAGCAAGGCGGTCATGGAGCGGCTGTTTTGCGCGCTGGACGGGACGACGCCCACGCGCTTTGCCTGTGTGCGCTTCGGCAACATCGCGTGGTCGACCGGCTCGATCTTCGGCATCTGGAAGCACATGCTGGCGACGCAGGGCGTGATCCAGAGCACCGGACCGCGCATGCGGCGGTTCTTTTTCTCCGTGCAGGAGGCCGCGGCGCTCGTCGCGACGGCGCTGGAGGAGATCGACACGACCGGCGGCCGCATCCTTTCGCGGAAGATGAAGGTCGCGCAGATCAGCGATCTGCTCGACACGTGGACCCGGCACCATGGCGGCCGCTGGATCGAGATCGCGCCGCGGCCCGGCGACAAGGACGACGAGTTCCTGATCGGCGAACTCGAGGCGCCGGTCGCCAGCGAGATCGCGCTGGCCGGCCGGCCGCACTACCTGATCGCCTTCAACACGCGCAGCCCGCGGCCGCTGCCCGGTCCCGTCTCCTCCGCCACCGCGCCGCGCCTGACCGCGGACGAGATGCTCGCGCTGATCACCGGCGAGCCGGTGCGGTGAGGCGCGCATGCCGCCGGCCGCCATGAATGTCATGCGCGAAACGGTGGCCCGGCTGCTGCCGGCGGCGGTGGATGCCTACACGGCCTGGTCGCCGGTGAAGCGAGGGCGGCCGTTCCTGCGCGGATGGAGCGCCGGGGCGCTGCTGCGGCTCGAGTGCTTCGTGCCGCGGCGGGTGGTCGTGCGGCAGGCGGGTGTGGAGCTTCCGCTCTGGCTCAACCTCGGTTCGATCACCGGCGCGCGGGCCTGGGGGCCGGGCCTGCCCGAGGTTTCGGGCGTGGCGGAGTGCGTCGAGGCGATGACCCGGCGGCCCGGCGTGTTTCTCGACCTCGGGGCGAACGCGGGGCTGTTCAGCTTCGTCGTGGCGGATCGTTGTCCGCGGACCCGGGTGATCGCCGTGGAGCCCCATCCCCGCCTCGCGACGCTGCTCCGGCGCGATGCGGAGGAGCTCGGCGCCCGGCTGGCGCGCCACGGCTCGCGGGTCGAGGTGGTCGAGACGGCGCTGGGCGCGAGCGACGGCACCGTGGTCTTTCACCAGCTCTGCCATGACGACATCAGCTCGTTGTATCCGGTGCCCGGGCACGCAGGCCGGGCCGTCGTGACGCCCCTGCGGCGGGGCGATGCGCTCCTGGCCGCGCTGGACGTCGGGACGGTCGAGCTGTGCAAGCTCGACGTGGAGGGCGCGGAGCTGGCGGTGCTGCGGGGCCTCGAGGAAACGCTGAAGCACCAGCGCATCCGGAGGCTGCGCATGGAGATCAACCGCGAGCGCTGCGCGGCCGCGGGACATGCGCCGGACGATCTGGTCGCGGCGCTGGCGCGGCACGGCTACGGCCTGACTCCGGACTCGGCGGCCGCGTATGCCCGGGGCGGCTGGGCCTGGGCGGATTTCGACTTCATCCCCGCAGGCGCGGCGGGGTGAGCGGGAGACCGACGTTGCCATGACTCCGCCACCCGAGCCGCCGCCGCCGCACCGCACGCCCCCGCCGGCGTGCCCCACCGGCCGGCCGTTCCGCCACGCGCTGATCCTTGCCGCCGGCCGGGGGCTCCGGCTCATGCCGGTGACCGCCGACCGGCCGAAGGCGATGGCGGAGGTGGACGGACGTTCGCTGATCGCCGCGGGCATCGATCGCATCCGGCCGCACGTGGACCACATCCACATCACCGTCGGCTACAAGGGCGCGATGCTGGCGGCCCACGTCATCGGGCACGGCGTGGATTCCGTGCTCAACACCGAGGGCCACGGCAACGCCTGGTGGCTCTATCACACGCTGCTGGCCCGGCTCGACGAGCCGCTCCTCGTGCTGACGTGCGACAACGTCGCCGAACTCGACCTCGCCCGCATCGCCGCCGACTACGCGGCGCTCGGCCGGCCGGCGGCGATGCTCGTGCCGGTGCCGCCGGCGCCGGGCGTGGCCGGCGACTACATTTCCCATGACGGCGACTGCGTGACGGCGCTGAGCCGGGAGATCCCCGCGCCGACGTATGCCTCGGGTATCCAGGTGTTGAATCCCGCGGCGGTCGTCGCGTGCACCCGCGTCGCCGACGATTTCCTGGCCGTCTGGGCGCAGCTCATCGCGCAACGGCGCCTCTTCTGCTCCCGCGTGTATCCGGAGCGCTGGCTCGCGATCGACACCCCGGAGCAGCTCTCGGCCGCGAACCGCCCGCCCGCGGGACCGGGCGGCCCGGCCTGAAGGCTCCGGGGCGGCCCGCCGCGATCCCGGACGGCCGGAGCCGGCATCGGGTGCCCCCGTGCGGAGGCAATGGACGCAGGAACCCTGTGGGCGCGACGATTGCGGAGAAAAGCCTCGTCGTGCCGGCCGGCGTCGCCGACAGATGGCGGGAAGCCGGACCGTTCCTTTCCCTTCCCGCAAATCTCCCGATTCGCCCCCGGCAGCCCTTCCGGCTGCCTGTCGCGGCACCCGACTTCGACGGCAACGGGGAACGCTACGTCGTCGAAGCGCTTCGGAGTTCGTGGGTTTCGCCGACGGGATCGTTCGCGACGCGGTTCGAGCGGGAGTTTGCCGAGGCCTGCGGCACACGTGTGGCGATCCCGGTCAGCAACGGCACCGTGGCGCTGCATCTGGCGCTGCTCGCACTCGACGTGCGTCCGGGCGACGAAGTGATTGCACCGTCGCTCACCTTCGTCTCGACGGCCAATGCGTGCGTTCATGCGGGGACGCGCCGGTTTTCGCGAACGTGGAGCCGGAGACCCGGTGTCTCGATCCCTGCCGCCTGACGGAGGCGCTCACGCCCCGCGCGCGGGGGATCATCGCCATCCATCTCTACGGGCATCCGGCGGACATGGATGCGATCAACGCCTTTGCCGCGGCGCATGGACGCTGGGTGGTCGAGGCCGCCGCGGAGGCGCCGCTCGCGCGCTGCAAGGGCCGGACGACGGGCGGGCTCGGGCGCATCGGGGCGTTTTCGTTCTACGGAAACAAGGTCCTCACCGCCGGCGAGGGCGGGGCGGTCACGCTCGACGACCCGGAACTCGAGCGCCGGGCCCGGCTCTTTCGCGGGCAGGGGCAGGATCCGGCGCGGAGATGTTTCCTTCCCGTGGTCGGGCATGATTCCCGGCTCACCAACAGCGCGTGCGCGCTGCTGTGCGTCCAGTTCGAGCGCCGCGACGGGATTCTCGCCCGCCGTCGGGCCGTGATGGCGCGCGATGCGGAACGGCTGGCGGTGTTTCGCGCGCACGGCTGGCTGACCTGGGCCGTGTATCGGCGCTGGCTGCACGACCGGCCGATGCCGGTGTGGCTGCGGTTCGCGATCTGGATGCTGTGTGCGCGGCCGTTTCCGGCGGCGAATCGGATGGTCGCGTGGGTGGTCCGTCATCGTTGGAAGCTCACGGGGTTGCCGTGCTGGGACCTCGCGCCTGCGTTCGCCAGCTGGCGCCATCAACGGAAGGGAGTGCGTTGAGCGATGCGGCCGGCCGATCCTGCTCGTCCGCTTCGCCCTCGATGAATACGAACCTCTCCATGTCCCTCCGTCCCTCATCGACGCCGCCCGGAAATCGCATCCTGGGCCTCGATCTGGCGCGGGCCGTGGCGATCGTCTTCGTCGTCTGCAGTCATGCGATCCACGTGCAGCCGGAGGGCTGGAGCGAAGGCTGGCGGAGCCTCGCGCAGGCCGGGAGTTCCGGCGTATCCATTTTCTTCGCGCTCAGCGGTTATCTGATCGGCGGCCAGCTGTTCGACGGGATGACGACCGGGCGGTTTTCGCTGCTTGGATTCTGGCGGCGCCGCTGGCTCCGGACGATGCCGGCCTATTTCGTCTTTCTGCTGGGCAACATCGTCCTTTACCGGACGTTCGCCCTTCGGCCGGAGCCGTTCGACTGGCGTTATCTTCTCTGCCTCCAGAATCTTTTCACGTTGCCTCCGGTGCTCTTTGGCGAGAGCTGGACGCTGTGCATCGAGGAGTGGTTTTACCTGCTGATGCCGTTGATGTTGCTCGGTGCGCGTCGCGTCGGGCTGCGCGGCGGCCGGGTCTTTGCGACGGCGATCGTGACGCTGTGCGCGGGGGCGATCGCCTATCGGTGCCTCCTGCTGTGGACGTTCGGCTCGGTCCTGCATGCGCGGGGCATCGTCTTCGCCCGGCTCGACGCGCTGGCCTTTGGCGTGGCGGTGGTCGTGCTCGATCGCCTCGGTTTTTTCACCGCGAGGCGGCTCCGCGTGGCGACGATCGCGGGCGCCCTGACGTTTTCCGGCTGGCTGGTCCTGATGGTCGTCCAGGGCGAGTCGGGGCAGACCGATCCGCGCCGGATGATCGCGGAGGCGGTGGCCATGTCGGTCATGCCGCTGGCGGCGGCCTTGGTCATGCCGGCGCTGGCGCGGCTGGATCGCTTCCGGCCGCGGTTTCCGGAGCCGGCGGTGCGATGCGTGGCCCGCGTGTCGTATTCGATGTATCTGGTGAACATCCCCGCCGTCTGGCTCGTCAACATGATCGCGGCGCACCGGCCGCTCGGCTTCTGGGCGGCGCTGGCGTTGTTTTCCGGCGCCACGCTGGCGGGTGCGATTCTCAGCCATCAGTGGATCGAGCGGCCGTTCATCGCACGGTATCGCCGGAGCGGAGAGAGCCCGGTTCCGATCGGAGCCGGCGTGCCGCCGGGCTGGGCGGTCGTTTCCTGAAATGAGCGTCCGCCCGCCGCTTTCCATCGTGATCCCGGCCTACCGGAGCCGGTATCTGGCGCGCACGCTCGAATCGCTCGCGGCGCAGACCGACCGGCGTTTTCGCGTGTATGTGGCCGATGACGGCAGCCCGGAGGATCTCGCGGCGATCGTCGCGCCATTCGCGACGAGGCTGGATCTCGTTTACCGGCGTTTCCCGGACAATCTGGGCGGGACCTCGCTCGTGCGGCATTGGGACCGGGCGATCCGGCTCGGCGACGAACCGTGGGTGTGGCTGTTTTCCGACGACGATCTGATGGCGCCGGAGTGCGTGGCCGCGGTGCACGCGCGGCTCGAACGCGGGCCGGAGCCGGCGGCGCTGCTGCGGTTCGACGTCGATTGGATCGACGCGGCCGGCGCGACGATCCGGCGCGAGGCGCCGTTTCCCGCGTGGCTCGGCGCCGGGGACTATGCCCGGCGGATCCTGGAATGGTCGGACGAACTCTGCATGATCCAGAACATCGTCTTCCGCCGCACCGTCTATGAAGACGCGGGCGGGTTTGCCGATCTGCCGGCCGGGTATTGCGCGGACGTGGTGAGCTGGCCGCGTTTCGCGCGGGCGGGCGGAATCCGGCGGCTGGAGGCCGGCCGGGTGGGCTTTCGGCTCCATCCCGACTCGCTCGGTTCCGAACTGGGGGTTCGCTGGGCGCGGGGCGGAGAGGCGGTCCGGTGCTACGCGACGGTGATCCGGGAGTTCCGGGAGATCGTCGGTCCCGCGGTCGCGGCCGAACCGGCGTGGCGGCGCGCGGAGCTGAAGTGGTTCGGTCATTGGTTTCGCTTTGCCGAACCGCTCAAGCCGGACGTGCGCGCCGCGGTGGCCCGCGAGATGGGCGCGCTCTGGCGCAACCGGCCGCTGGCCTGGCGCATCGCGTTCTGGAAAAACTATGGACCGGTCGTGGCCCGGAGCCATCCGCTGACCGCCTGGCTGCTGCGGTTGCGCCACAGCTGGCGGCATGGCCGGTTGTGGCCGGCTTAGCCTGGCGGGCGGGGAGAATGGCTTTCGAAACATCCGGTGCTGGGCCGCCGGACCGTTGACTTGGCGCGCCACATGTGGGGAGAAAGTCGGTGGATGAATCCGCCTTCCGTCCGCGATCCCGCCGCCTCGCCGCCGGCCGAGACCGTGCGCCTGTCGCTCTGCATGGCGACGATGAACCGCGGGGACGTGATCGGGGAGACGTTGGCCAGCATCGCCGCCCAGGGCAACCTGACGGGCGTCGAGCTGGTCATGATCGACGGCAGCCGCGACGATGCGACGGAGCGCGTGCTGGCGTCCTGGCGCGACCGGCTGCCGCCGGTGCGGTATGAACGCCGGCCGCCGCAGGGCTTCGACCGCGACTATTGCGCGGCGGTGGCCGCGGCGCGCGGCGACTATTGCTGGCTCGTGGCGGACGACGATCCGCTGCTGCCCGGGGCGTTCGCGGCGATCCGGCCCGCGCTTGCGGACGAGCCCGATTTCGTGGTGCTCAACGGCGAGGTGTGGGACCCGGAGCTGAAGGAGCTGCTGCGGGCTGGCAGCTTGGCGCTCGCCGCCGACCGGATTTTTCGCGCGGGCGAGGACGACGCGCTGGCCGCGGCGGTGCTGGCGTTTCTCAGCTATGTCGGTTCGGTCGTCGTGCGGCGGGGCCTGTGGAATGCGCGGGAGACGGCGCCGTATCTCGGCACGGATTTCGTGCACGTGGGAGTGTTGATGCAGCGGCCGATCGAGCGGTCGGTCGTGGTGCTCGTCCGGCCGCAGGTGCGGCTGCGTTTCGGCGTGGCGCTGTGGACGGGCCGGTTCTTCGACATCTGGATGTTTCAATGGCCGAAACTGATCTGGTCGATCCCGCAGCTTTCGCCGGCCGTGAAGCAGGCCGTCACGTGGGAGGAACCCTGGCGGCAGGCGCGGCAGCTGCTGACCCTGCGCGCGACGGGTCACTACACGCTCGATCATTACCGGCGGCGGCTGGCGGCACGGCCGGTGGACTGGCGATACAGGCTGATCGCCCGGATGGTGGCGGTGCTGCCCGCGCGCCCGGCGGCCTGGGCGGCGCAGGCGTATTTCCGGCGCGTCGGCCGCTGCTCCGGACCGCTTGCATGGGAGCTGCGCCAGGTGCTCGCGGGCGGCTGAGCACCGGCGACGATCCTGCCGGTGCCCGAATAAATAGGCTGCCCATCGCGAGGAAATGGCGCCACGGTCGGCGTGCCCTCCCCATGACGAGCCGACCTGAATCGACTGCCCCCGACGTCCTGGCGATCATCGTGCCGGCCTACCGGGCCAGGCACCTCGGCCGGACGCTCGAATCGCTGGCGCAGCAGACGGATGTGCGCTTCCGGGTCTACGTCGCGGACGACGGCAGTCCGGAGGACATCGCGGGCATCGTGGCTCCGTTCCGGGAACGGCTGGCGCTCGTCTATCACCGTTTCCCGGACAATTGCGGCGGCTCGTCGCTGGTCGGACACTGGCACCGGTCGATCGCGCTCAGCCGCGAGCCGTGGGTGTGGTTGTTCGCCGACGACGACGAGATGGAGCCGGGCTGCGTGGCGGCGTTTCACGCCGCGCGGGCCGAAGCCCGCGGCCGCGCGGTGGATCTGTTCCGGTTCAACCTCGACCTGATCGACGACGCGGGCCGGGTGTATCGACGGCCGACGCCGCATCCGGATTATGAGGACGCGATGGCGGCGGCGACGGCCATCGTGGGCGAACACCAGCGGGAATGGCGCGTGTCGAACCACGTCTTCGCGCGCGACATCTACGAGGCCCGCGGCGGATTCCCCGAGTTTCCGCTGGCATTCTTCAGCGATTACGCGGCCTGGATCGAGTTCGCGACGCCGCGCGGGGTGCGGACGATCGCGGGCCCGCGGGTGCGCTGGCGGCAGCATACCCGAGGCGTGAGCAGCGGATTCGGGCGGCACCGGCGGGCGGCGCTGCTGGAGGGGCTGCCGGTGTATGCCGGCTGGCTCGAGCGCTACGGCCGCCGCCTCGACCCGGCGGAGCGGGCGCGGTTCGCGCCGCCGGCGCGCGCGCATGTGTTTCATTTTGTCGGGTTGCTGGAGCCGGCGCTGAATCACGCCGAGCGACGCCGCCTGCTCGCCGGCCTGCAACGGGCGTGGGACCGTCCCGCCTGGCGCGACTGGATCGATCTCGCACGGGCGGTGGCCAAAAGCTGCCTGCGGCGTAAACCCGGTTTTGGGGCTCTGGCCCGCTGGCGGCTGCGGCAATGGTCCCCGGTTGCGTGATGACGCGGCGGATGCGAGACGCCGGTGCGACGGCTGACGCGGAGGCCGGCCCATGACGCCGGAGGAGACGCGCGCGCGGTTTGCCGGGTGGATCGACTGTTTCCTGAACCCGGCCTCGCCACCGGGCGAACTGCGGGACGCGGGCCAGGCGTGGTGCCGGTGGGGGCTGGGCCTGCTGGGCGTGGATCCCAACGACGGCACCGAGGGGCCGGCGGGCTTCGCCACCGATACGATCCTGCCGACGGGCAAGGCGATCTCGCCGCTGAGCGCGGCGCGGTGCGTGTGGGAATACCAGCGCACGGCGGTGTTCCTGCGCGCGATGGACGCGGCGCTGCGGGCGGCGGGGGAGCGTTTCCCGGGCGAGACGATCCACGTGCTGGAGGCGGGCTGCGGGCCGCTGGCTCCGCTCGCGCTGGCGCTGGCGTCGCGCCATCCGGCGGATCGCGTGCGCTTCACCCTGATGGATCTGCATCCGCCGTCGCTGGACGGCGCGCGGCGGATCGCGGAGGCGCTGGGGCTGTCCGATTCCATCCGAGCGTATGTCGCGGCGGACGCCACGCGGATCGCGCTGGCGGAGGAGGACCGGCCGCACGTCATCGCGTGCGAAGTCCTGCTGCGCGCCTTGAAACGCGAGCCGCAGGTGGCCGCGACGCGGAATCTCGTGCCGCAGCTGCGGCCGGGCGGTTTCTTCCTGCCCGAGTGCATCGAGGTCGACGCCGGGCTCTTCGACAGCGCGGAGTATTTCCGCCCGCAGCCGGAACCCTTCGATCTGGCCGCGCTGCGGGCCGCGTCGATCGTGGAACTGGGCCCGGTCTTCCGGCTCGAGGCGGCGACAGCCGGGGCACTCCGCATCGACGGCGCCGGGCGCTGCGAGGCGGGCGCGGTGACGGTGCCGCCACACCGGCCGGAGCGCTGGGCGCTGCACCTGTTCACCCGGATCCGGGTTTGGGACGGACAGACGCTCGGGGATTTCGATTCCAGCCTGAACCTGCCGGAGCGCGTCGCCTGTCCCGCGGCCCTGGCCGCGGCGGGCGGCACCGTGCGCTTCGCCTACGAAGTGGCGCAGGATCCCGGCCTCCGCGTGATCGCGGCGACCCCGGCGGATGATCCGGCGCGGGCGCATCCTTGACGCCATGCGGCCTCGTGTGCGCTATTGCCCCGAATGAGTCTCGATCCGGTGCATTTCCATCACGCATTCGGCTTGGTCATTCGCTCGTGTCTGCCGCTGCCCGAGTTGCTGCCGGCGGAGAGCGGCGTCGCACCCGAGGTGGAGATCGTCTACGGCGAGGTGCCGGCCGAGCTGCCGGACGCGCTGGCGCGCGGCGTGCGTTATCAATCGGCGCCGGGTGCGCTGCGGCTGCAGGTCGACGGCGTGGCGACCTATCTCGTGCGCGACGGCCGGCGGATCACGATCGCGCGCGATCCGGCGGCCGACGACGACGACGTGCGCGTCTTCCTGCTCGCCTCGGTGTTCGGGGCGCTCCTGCACCAGCGCGACGACCTCGTGCTGCACGGCAGCGCGATCGTCGTGGACGGCGCGGCGGTGGGATTCCTCGGCTTTTCGGGCGTGGGCAAATCCACCCTCGCGACGGCGTTTCGCCAGCGGGCCCACCCGGTGCTGACCGACGACCTGTGCGTGGTGCGGCCCGGTCCGGACGGCCGGATGCTGGCGTATCCCGGTTTTCCGCAGACCAAGCTCTGGCTCGATTCGCTGAAGCAGCTCGACGTCTCGGCCGAGGGGCTGCGCCGGATCCGGAACAAGCTGGAGAAACGCGCCGTGCCGCTCGGCGGGGATTTCGAGACCGGGCCGCGGCCGCTGAAGAAACTCTACCTGCTGCGGCCGTCGCCGAAGGACGAGTTGAAACTGGTGCCGGTGCAGGGGCCGCAGAAGTTCTCGATCCTCAAGAACCACACCTATCGCTTCGGCTTCCTCGCGGGCATCGACGGCAAGGCCGGGCATTTCCAGCTCGCGCTGCGCCTCGCCCGGCAGGTGCCGGTGACCGTCGTGCACCGCCCGCGCGAGCCGTTCCGCCTGAAGGAGCTGGTGGAGCTGCTCGCGGCGGACTTCGGCGCATGAAGCGGATCGTCTGGCTGGCGTCGTATCCGAAGTCCGGTAACACGTGGTTCCGGATTTTCCTGACGAACTTTCTGCGCGACGCCGGCGCGCCGGCCGACATCAACGCGCTCGACGGCGGGACGATCGCGAGCGCGCGGGGGCCGTTCGACGAGGCGGTGGGCTACGACTCGGGCGAGCTGACGCCCGACGAAATCGACCGGTTGAGGCCCGAGGTCTACCGGCATCAGGCGGACGCGGCGACGGAGACGCTCTACTGCAAGGTCCACGATGCCTACACGTTTCTGCCGGACGGGCGGCCGCTGTTTCCGCCGGAGGCGACGCAGGCGGCGCTCTATTTCGTCCGCAATCCGCTGGATGTGGCCGTGTCCTACGCCCACCACGGCGGCCGGGACAGCTACGGCCGGCAGATCCGCGGCCTGGCCAATCCGGAGATGGTGCTCGCCGCCCGCGACGCCACCGAGGACAACCAGCTCCGGCAGAAACTGCTCACCTGGGGCGGGCACGCCGCGAGCTGGCTCGACGCGCCCGGGCTGTCCGTGCATCTGTTGCGCTACGAGGACATGAAGCGGCGGCCGGAGGAGACCTTTGGCGCGGCGGTGCGCTTCCTCGGACTGCCGGGCGATCCGGCGCGGGTGAGAAAGGCGGTCGAGTTCAGCCGGTTCGAGGAGGTGCAGCGGCAGGAGAAGGAAAACGGATTTCGGGAAAAGCTGCCGCCCGCGAAGGCGTTTTTCCGCAAGGGCGAGATCGGTTCGTGGCGCGAGGCGCTGAACCCGGAGGAGGCGGCCCGGATCGTCGCCGACCACGCCCCGGCGATGCGCCGCTTCGGCTATCTCGATGAAAAGGGCGATCCGGTCTTTTGACCGCCGTCTTCCGGGAAGGGCCGGCCGCGGGCTCAGGCTTTGGCCAGTTTCCGCTCGTGCAGCCAGGCGAAGATCACGGGCGTGACGACGAGGATGTGGACGAGCGAGGACAGCATGCCGCCGACGACGGGCGCCGCGATCGGCTGCATGATCTCCACGCCGGTGCGCGTGCTCCAGAAGATCGGCAGCAGGCCGGCGACGGTCGTCGCGACCGTCATCACCTTCGGCCGGAGCCGCAGGCGGGCGCCGGCCTTGATCGCCTCGACGAGCTCGCCGGGCGTGAGCTCGCGATCCGCGCCGGCCGCGCGCAGCTCCTCGCGCTTCTGCTTCACCGCTTCCTCGAGATACACGACCATGACGACGCCGGTCTGGATCGCGGTTCCGAAGAGGGCGATGTAGCCGACCCAGACGGCGACGCTGAAGTTGAACCCGAGGAACGCCTGCAGCAGCACGCCGCCCGTGAGCGCGAACGGCACCGCGAGGATCACGTGCGCGGCCTCCGCGGCCGAGCGGAAGGTGAGCGTGAGCACGATGAAGATGATCGCGAACACCGCGGGCAGGATCAGCTGCAGGGTCCGCCGCGCGCGGATCTGGTTTTCATACTGGCCGCTCCACTCGATCGTCATGCCGGGATCGAGCCGCACCTCGCGCTCGATCTGGGCCCGCGCCTCGGCGACGAAGCCGCCGAGATCGCGGCCCTGGACGTTGGCCTGCACGAAGACGCGCAGCCGGCCGTTCTCGCTCGCGATCTCGTTCGGGCCGACCACGCGCTCGATCGTCGCGACCTGGCCGAGCGGGATGTAGCGTCCGTCGCCGAGCGACACCGGCAGCGCGCCGAGCCGGTCCAGATCCTCGCGGTCGGCGCGGTCGAAACGCACCTGCACGGGCCAGCGTTCGCGGCCCTGGATCGTGGTCGTGGCCGTCTTGCCGCCGAGTCCGGTCTCGGCGACGTCGAGCACGTCCTGCACGGTGATCCCGTAGCGCGCGATCGCGGCGCGGTCGGCGACGATCTCGAGATACGGCTTGCCCTGCACGCGCGAGGGCGCGACGCCGGTGGCGCCCGGGATCCGGTTGACCACCTGCTCGACCTCGAAGGCCTTTTTCTGGAGCGAGTCGAGATCGTTGCCGTAGATCTTGATGCCGAGTTGGGCGCGGATGCCGGTCGAGAGCATCAGGATGCGGTTCTCGATCGGCTGGAGAAAGCCCGGCACGTAGCCCGGCACCTGCGTGAGTTTCGCGGTGAGTTCGGCGATGAGCTTTTCCTTCGTCATCCCCGGGCGCCACTGCGCGGCGGGTTTCAGCAGGATCGTCGTCTCGATCATCTCGACCGGCGCGGGATCGGTGGCGGTGTCGAAGCGTCCCAGTTTTCCGGCGACGGACGCGACCTCGGGCGTGTCGCGGATGACGCGGTCCTGCCAGGCCATGATGCGCTTGATCTCGGTGAGCGAGGTGCTCGGCAGCAGCACCGGCATGAAGAGCAGCGAGCCTTCCTGCAGCGTGGGCATGAACTCGGAGCCGAAGCCGGACGCGAGGCGCGCGGCCTGGGGCGGGAGATGGGAGCGGAGCGCCGCCGGCAGGCCGAAGGCGACGACGCTGCAGATCGCGAGGAGCGATGCGGCGAGCGCGAGCACGGTCTTCCGCCGGCGCAGCGCCCAGTCGAGCACGGGATTGTAGAGCGCGAGGAGCCCGCGCATGACCCAGTTGCGGTCCTCCGCGTGAAACGGCCCGCGCACGAGGAACGTGCACAGCACCGGCACGAGCGTGACGGCGAGCACCGTGGCGCCGACCATCGCGAAGGTCTTCGTCCACGCGAGCGGATGAAACAGCTTCCCCTCCTGGCCGGTGAGCGAGAAGATCGGGATGAATGCGAGGATGATGATCCCCATCGCGAAGAAGATCGGCCGGCCGACCTGCTGCGAGGCGGCAAGCGTGAGGCGGAACGTCTCCGTGCGCGTGAGTCGGCGGCCGAGCCTTTCCTCCTCCAGTTCGCAATGGCGGATGACGTTTTCGACCATCACGATCCCGGCGTCGACGAGCACGCCGATCGCGATCGCGATGCCGGTGAGCGACATGATGTGCGACTGGATGCCGAACTCCTTCATCAGGATGAACGCGACCAGGATCGAGGCCGGCAGCGGCAGCGTGACGATCAGGATGCTGCGGAAATGGAAGAGGAAGATCACATGCATCAACGTCACGAGGATCACCGCCTCCCAGAGCGTGTGCTTGAGCGTGTCGATCGCGCGGTCGATCAGGTCGCTGCGGTCGTAGAACGGCTCGACCGTCACGCCCGGCGGCAGGCCGGCGCGGATCTGGGCGAGGCGCGCCTTCACGTCCTTGATCACCTGATACGCGTTTTCCCCGGAGCGCATCACGACCGTGCCGCCGACGACCTCGTGGCCGTCGACATCGAGCGCGCCGCGGCGGTAGTCGCCGCCGACCTGTATCCTGGCGACGTCGCGCAGATAGACCGGCACGCCCGCGCGGGCCGTGACCGCGATCGCCTCGAGGTCGCCGGCGGACGTGACCAGGCCGCGGCCGCGGACGACGAACTCCATGCCGTTCTCCTCGAGCGTGCGGCCGCCGACGTTGAGGTTGTTCTTCCCGATCGCCTCGAAGATCTGCTGGAGCGAGACGCCGTATTGGCGCATGCGCAGCGAGGAGACCTCGACCTGCCACTGGCGCACGAAGCCGCCGATGCTGGCGACCTCGGCCACGCCGGGCACGGCGGCGAGCTGGTAGCGGACGAAGTAGTCCTGCAGCGCGCGCAGCGAGCCGAGGTCCTGCTTCCCGGATTCGTCCTTGAGATAATACTGAAAGACCCAGCCGAGCCCGGTGGCGTCGGGCCCGAGGCGCGGAGTGACGCCGGCGGGCAGGATGTTGCCCAGGTAGTTCAGCCGCTCGAGGACGCGCGTGCGGGCGAAGTAGTTGTCGATCCGGTCCTCGAAGATGACCGTGATGAGCGAGAAGCCGAACATCGACGTCGCGCGCACCGTGCGCACGCCGGCGAGGCCCTGGAGGTTGACCGAGAGCGGATACGTGACCTGATCCTCGACCTCCTGCGGGCTGCGGCCCTCCCAGTCGGCGAAGACGATCACCTGGTTTTCGCTGAGGTCGGGGATCGCATCGACCGGCACGCGGCGGACGGCGAAAAGCCCCCAGCCGAAGAGGAGGACGGTCGCGCACAGGACGAGAAAACGGTTCTCGAGCGACCAGCGGATGAGGCGGTTGATCATGGGCGGCGGATCAGGGCAGCTCTTCGCCGCAGTCGGGCATGGCGGAGCCGAAGAACGGATTCCGCACCGGCTGGCTGAACTGGATCCAGCGGCCTTTGTGCAGCACGGGCGACATCGGGCATTGAAAAACCTTCACGCCGAGCGCGGCGCGATGCGGTTTCAACAAGTCGGCGACGGCCGTGCTCCACGGTTCGAACGAGCGCCGCGCGGCCTTGAGCGAATCGCCGGCATCGAGCGCGGGCAGTGCGAGGCCGGACGACGCGGTGAGCAGGCCCGGGAGGATCTTCCGATAGCGCGCGTAGTCGTCGCTCGCGAGCGCATCGGCGGCGTCGGCCGCGGTGGCGGCGAGCGCGGCCAGCGCCGCGTCGGCGGGATGCGCCGTGGCTCCGGGAGCGGACGGCATGTCCATCGGCATGTCGGCAGCGGCGGCCGCGGGCGCCGCGGCGCCGTGGGCGTGCGTGGCCGCTTCGCGGGCGAGCTGCGCCTGCGCGTCGATCAGCAGCGCGCCGGTGGTGACGACGCGCTCGCCCTCCGCGAGGCCGGCGAGCACCTCGACGAGCGCATCGCCGCTCCGGCCGAGCCGCAGCGCGCGGCGCTCGTAGCGACCGTCGCCAAGATCCACATACGCGACCGGGCCGGCGCCGGCGTCGAGCACGGCGGACCGCGGCGCGGCGAGGACCGCGGGCGACTCGACGAGCACGCGCGCCTCGGCCAGCACGCGGTGGAAAAGCACGTGGCCCTCGCCGGTCGCGTTGAAATGGGGATTGGGCAGGACGACGCGGACCTTGGTCGTGCGCGTGGTGTCGTTGAAATTCGGGTCGATGAACGCGATCGGCGCCTCGATGAGCTCGCCCGGCACCGCGCGCGTCGTGATCTGCACGCGCTGGCCGACGCGCAGCCACGGGATGTCCTGCTCGTAGGCGTCGAACACGAACCACATGTGGGAAAAGTCCGCGATTTCGAAGAGCCGGTCGCTGGTCTGCACGTATTGGCCCTCGTAGACGGACTTCGCGACGACGATCCCCGCCATCGGCGCGCGGAGCACGACGGTCGCGGAGGGCGCGAGGGATTTCTCCAGTTCCGCGACCTCGGGGCCGGTCAGGCCGAGCTCCAGCAGGCGCTCGCGGGCCGCGGCGGTTTCGGAGGCGGAGAACGCGACCTCGCCGGCGCGGATGCGCTCCACGAACACGCGCTGCGCGCCGAGCATCTCGGGGCTGTAGAGCGTGGCGAGCGGCGCGCCCGCGGCGATCTCGGCGCCGACGAAGTTGATGTGGAGTTTCTCGATCCGGCCGGGGATGCGCGCGGCGAGGATGCGGTGGCGCGTGTCGTCGTCGTCGATCTCGCCGGTGACGCGCACGGTGCGGGTCAGCGCCTGGCGGGAGACGACGCTCGTCTGCACGCCGATGGTCGTGATGACCGAGGCGTTCAGGGCGACGATGCCCTCCGGGGCGGCCGCGGCGGGTGCGGCCGCGACGAGGTCCATCCCGCAGATCGTGCATTTGCCCGGGCGGTCGCTCTTGATCCACGGATGCATCGGACACTGGTAGACCGCGGCGGCGGATTCGGCGGCATGGTCGTGCGTATCCGCGGCGGCGAGCGCGGTGGTGACGGACAGCAGGAAAACGAAAAACACGCTGGCGGCGGTGCGACGGTTCATGGCGGGGAAAAGCTTGAGGTCGAAGCGGGGGAGCGGAGCGGCGGCGCCCGGGGCGGCGCCGCACGCGAGATCAAGGTCAGGATTTCTCAGGGTTTCGCGGACCGGGCCTTGGCGGCGGCGAGCGCGGCTTCGTCGAGCTTCTTGAGATAGGTCGCGGGGTCTTTCTTGAAATCCTTCACGCAATGGTTGCAGCAGAAGAGGATCAGCCGGTCCGGTTTTCCCGCCTCCCGGTGCACGTATTCGACGGGCTCGCCCATGTCGTAGAGGCCTTCGTCGGAGACGACGCAGGTCGTGAGCGGATAGTCGGGATGCTTGGCGGCGGCCTCGGCGTGATCGTCGGCCGAGGCGACGGGCGCGAAGAGCAGAACGAGGCCGGCGAGCACCGGGATGGAGCGGAGGAGGTGGCGGAGTTTCATGCGGAAAAAAGAAGCTGCGGCGGGGACTACGCCCGCGGGACGAAAATCCCTCGGATTATTTTCTGCGGGTTTTTCGCGGGGGAGGGTTATAGAAGACAAACGCCGCTCCGATGACACCTCCCGACTCCTCCGACTCACGCTCGCTTTCCCGCTCCCTGGCCGACTGGCGGGTGACGCCGCCGCGCGATCCGCATTTCCGCACCGCCGTCTGGTCGCGGCTCGAAGCCGCCCGGCGTCCGTCGTCGTGGCCCGCGTTCGCGCGGGCGCACCGGCCGGCGCTGACGGGCGCACTGGCCGCGGCGCTGGTGATCGGGGCGTGGGCGGGCCGGGAGCGGGCGAGGGCGCGCGTCGACCACGAACGCGACGGCATCGCCCGCGCCTACGTGCAGTCGCTCGACGCGCGGGTCATGCAGCTGCCATGAAGAATTTCTGGGCCACGCTCCTCGTGCTGGTGACGGCGGCGGGCCTGTCGTTCGGCGCGTTCTACGTGCTCAACGACGCGCCGGCGGTGCGCCAGGCGGCGCACGACGGCGACGCCATGGCGTGGCTGCGGGCGGAGTTTCATCTCGACGATGCGCACTTCGACCGGATCAGGCGGCTGCACGACGACTACGCGGTCGTGTGCACGCGGCACTGTCGGGCGATCATGCTGGCGCGGCAGCGCCACGCGCCGCCCGAAGAGATCGCGGCGCTGGAGCGCGTCTGCGTCGAGGCCATGACCGATCATTTCCGCCGCGTCGCCGCGCTGATGCCGGCGGGGCAGGGGGACCGCTACCTCGCGATCGTGCTGCCGCGCGTCGCGGATTACGACCACCGCGGGACGCCGAACATCCAGGGGCAGCCTTGAGCGACGACACCGAGTTGATGCGGCGCGTGCAGGGCGGCGAGGAGGCCGCGCTCGGCGCGTTGATGGAGCGCTGGGAACTGCCGGTGAAGGCCGTGATCGGCCGCATCGTGCTCAACGCCGGCGAGGCGGAGGAGCTGGCGCAGGAGACCTTCGTCCGCGTCTGGACGCAGCGGGAGAAATTTCGCGCCGATGCCGCGTTCCGCCCGTGGCTGTTTGCGATCGCGGTCAACCTTGCGCGCAACCGCCTGCGCTGGTGGCGGCGCCGGCCGCAGGTCTCGCTCGACGAGTGGACCGACTGGGGCGCGCGCCGCATCGATCCGGCCGATGCACGGCCTGCGGCGGACGACGGAGCGCAGATGGCCGAGCGCCGCGAGCGGGCCGCGGCCGTGCGCGAAGCGGTCGCCGCGCTGCCGGTGGATCTGCGCGAGGCGATCGTGCTCTTCGAATACGAGCAGCTGTCGCACGCGGAGATCGCCGCGGCGCTGGGGTGCACGCCCAAAGCCGTCGAGGCCCGGCTCTACCGCGCCCGGGAGAAACTGCGCGCCGCGCTCGGCCGCCGGCTCAGCCTTTGACCGGCTGCACGTTTTCCAGCCAGAAGTCGTCCTCGCGGACGATCAGCGTGGCGGTGATCGTGTCGCCTTCCTTCACGAGTTTGAAGACCTCCGGCGTCACGCGAAACGCCATCTTCATCCCCTTCATCAGGCCCGGGATGTCCTCGTGCTTGATGAGGAGCGTGCCCTTGTCCGGGAAGACGCCGAGGATGACGCCGCGGAAAGGATAGCGCGCGGGAGCGGCGGCGGCGGTCGGGAGGGTGGTGCCGGGAGACGCCGTCACGGCCGGGGCGCCGTGGGCGGCGGCGAGCGTGGAGGCGAGCAGCAGGGTTCCGAAGAGAAGGCGTGACATGGGATCGAAAAGTCCCGTGACCATGGTTTCCGCCGCGGCAAACGCAATCTCCGGAAACGCGCGCCGGTGCGGTCCGCGCGGCCCGGTTTTCCGACGCGGCCGCGTGTGCGACTGACGAAAAATGTGCAAACCGGCCGATTCCCGCTCGTCAGCGATTTGAGCAATTTATGCGCAAGCCAAAATTTGCGGAAAATTCACCGGAAACGCCGACAAACCGGTTGACGGCCAAAATGACGGGATCAATAGGTTGTGGTCGCGACGGGCGGTCACCACATCCTGTTGTGGTCAACAACTCGTAAATAAGTCCCAACAACTTTAGTTCGCTCCGCGTCTTTTCCCGTTAAAGAACCCGGCTTGCCCGCCTTTCGCCCCGCGAATCCGTCCGTTCCCACGCCACAACCATGCAGAAAACTTTCCAGATCGGTGCCAAGACGTTCGTCCTCGACCAGGCTAAGGCCGAGGCGGCGTTTGCGGCCAAGAAGGTCATCAACGGTCGCGAGACCATGACCTTCAATCTCCTCCCGCTCAAATACCAGTGGGCCTACGATCTCTATCGCAAGATGAAGGCCAACCACTGGGAGCCCGAGGACATCCCGATGGGCAAGGACATCGAGCAGTGGCGCGACGAGAAGGCGCTGTCCGAGGTCGAGCGCTGGATCATCCGCATGGGCATCGGCTATTTCTCCGCGGCCGAGGGCATCGTCGGCGACAACATCCAGCACGTCGTCCGCGAGCTCGTCACCGCCCCGGAGCTGAAGCTCGTCCTCGGCCGCCACGCGCACGAGGAGAACATCCACGCGGACTCGCTGCTCTACATGATCGCCTCGCTCGGCATCAACCCGCACGAGTGCGAGGCGATGTTCGAGGATGTGCCGACGATCGTGCGGAAGAACGAGTTCGTGACCAAGACCTCGCACTCGCTCCGCCGCGACCTCGACCTGACGAAGCCGGAGAACAAGCAGCTGCTCGCGAAAAACATCTTCGTGTTCGGCCAGTGCATGGAGGGCACGCAGTTCTACGGGCTCTTCGGCATGATCCTGTCGCTGTATCGGCAGAACAAATTCCCGGGCATCGGCCAGATGTTCCGCTACACGCTGCGCGACGAGTCGAACCACATCGAGGTCTTCCGGAATCTCTTCATGGATCTCGTCGACGAGAACCGCGAGATCTGGACCGTCGAGTTCAAGGAGGAGCTGCGCGGCCTGATGCGCGAGGCGATCGACCTCGAGAAGGAGTTCATCTGCGACTGCCTGCCGGTGAACTCGCTCGGCCTCAGCGCGGACGATTTTCTCACCTACATCGACTTCATCGCGGACCGCCGGCTCGAGAGCTGCGGTCTCGCTCCGCTCACGGCCGGCGCCAAGAACCCGCTGCCGTGGCTCGCCGAGATGATGGACATCAAGAAGGAGCAGAACTTCTTCGAGGGTCGCGTCACCGAATACCAGAAATCCTCCTCCCTCAACGTCGCGCACGACGACGAACTCTGATCCCCCGCGGGCGGACGCCGCCGCGCGGCGGTCCGCGCCCGCGCGCCTGCCTCCGCCCGGTCCGTCTCCCGCCGCCCCGCGCCCGCGCGCCGCGGCGCCCTCCGTCCGCCGCCTCCTCTTCCGTCCCCGCCTCCGCTCCCTGTATCCGTCGCAAACACACACGCCCGCCATGAGCCATCCCACCCTCGCGCACGACCTCGCCCTGAAGCGCACCGTCCACGCCCCCGTCGATCAGAAACCCCACTACGCCTGGCGCGACGTGCTCGCGGCCGAGGTCATCCCGGTCCCGTCCGTCGTCCTCCTCTGCCCGCACGGCGAGGAGCGTTTCGACCTCAAGGAGGTCGCCGACACGCTCGGCAAGGCCCTCACCAACGTCGGCCTCGCCAAGGGCGAGACCGATATCTTCAACGACCAGAACCGCGCGTGGGTCGTGCGCATCTGCCGCGAGCTCGCCGGCAACCTCGCCGATCTCGCCGCCACGCAGTCGCCGCTCCGGCTCACGCTCAACGCCCTCTACGAGCTGATCGAGAAGACCCTCGTCGACAACAACGCCTACTTCGTCGCCAAGAGTCTCCTCCTCAACCGCGCCCGCAAGATCTCCATCAACCGCGAGGCCGCGGCCCAGTCCGCCTTCCGCGTCATCCGCCGCAACAACCAGGTCGTCCCGTGGAGCGACCAGAAGGTCGAGATCGCCGTCCGCAAGACCTTCCTCTCCCTCCAGCGCGACTCCGCGCCCGCGGTCGCCATCACCCGCGCCGTGACCGAGCGCGTCCTCGCCTCGAAGCAGTCGTTCGTCCACATCGAGCAGATCCAGGACCTGGTGCAGGAGGAGCTGATGAAGGCCGGCCACTACAAGGTCGCCGAGGCCTACATCCTCTTCCGCGCCGAGCGCACCGCCGCCCGCGCCGCCGGGGAGACGGATGCGCCCGCCGAGTCCGCGCCCGCCGGCGCCGCGCCCGGCCAGGCGTCGATGATCGTCGTCAAGCAGCCCGACGGCACGAACGTGTTCTGGGACGGCGCCGACCTGCGCAAGCGCATCGAGTTCGCCCGCATCGGCCTCGATCTCTGCCTCTCCAGCGACGAGATCGAGCAGGAGCTCCGCCGCTCCGTCTACGACCAGATCTCCCAGAAGGATCTCGACGCCACGATCATCCTCAATTCGAAGACGCTGATCGAGAAGGACGCCGACTTCGCCAAGTTCGCCGGCCGGATCCAGCTCACCTACATCTACGAGGAGGTCCTCGGCTGGGACATCATGCGCGACGGCATCGGCGCCCTGAAGGCCGCCCACCAGCGCGCGTTCCGCAAATACCTCGAGCATGGCGTCGCGATCAAGCGCCTCAACCCGCGCCTGCTCGACTACGACCTCGCGCAGCTCGCCGCCGTCCTCGATCCCTCGGCCGACCTCGAGTTCGACTTCCTCGGCATCCAGACGCTCTACGACCGCTACCTCATCATCGACAAGACCCGGAAACCCGCGCGCCGGATCGAGACGCCGCAGTTCTTCTGGATGCGCGTCGCGATGGGCCTCTTCCTCGGCGAGGAGGGCGGCCGCGAGGGCAGGATCGCCGCGCTCTACGACCTCTACAAGTCGCGCCGCTTCTGCTCCTCGACGCCCACGCTCTTCAACGCCGGCACGCTCCACTCCCAGCTCTCGTCCTGCTATCTCTACTACGTCGACGACACGATCGAGAGCATCATGCTCCGCGGCATCGCCGACAACGCCTTCCTCGCCAAGTGGGCCGGCGGCCTCGGCGGCTCGTGGACCTCCGTCCGCGGCACCGGCGCCTACATCGCCGGCACCAACGGCGAGTCGCAGGGCGTGATCCCGTTCCTCAAGCTCCACAACGACCAGCTCGTCGCCGTCAACCAGGGCGGCAAGCGCAAGGGCTCCGGCTGCGCGTATCTGGAATCCTGGCACAACGACATCTTCGAGTTCCTCGAGCTGCGCAAGAACACCGGCGACGACCGCCGCCGCACGCACGACATGAACACGGCGAACTGGATCCCCGACCTGTTCATGAAGCGGATGGAGGCCCGCCAGCACTGGACGCTCTTCCGCTCCAACCAGGTGCCGGACCTGCACGAGCTCTACGGCAAGAAGTTCGAGGAGGCCTATCTCCGCTACGAGCGGCTTGCGGAGGAGGGCCGGATCCACGGCCAGAAGGTCGAGGCGCTCGAGCTCTGGAAGAAGATGCTCTCGATGCTCTTCGAGACCGGCCACCCGTGGATCACGTTCAAGGACGCCTGCAACGTCCGCTCCCCGCAGGATCACGCCGGCGTCATCCACTCGTCCAATCTCTGCACCGAGATCACGCTCAACACGTCCAACGACGAGACCGCCGTCTGCAATCTCGGCTCCGTCATCCTCGACTCGCACCTGCTCCCCGACGGCTCGCTCGACCACCCGAAGCTGCGCGAGACGATCCGCACCGCCGTCCGCGCGCTGGACAACGTCATCGACATCAATTTCTACCCGACGAAGGCCGCCGAGACGTCCAACCGCCGCCACCGCCCGATCGGTCTCGGCGTGATGGGCCTCGCCCACGCGCTCTACCTCCGCGGCCAGGCCTTCGCCTCGCCCGAGGCCGTCGACTTCAACGACGAGGCGATGGAGGCGATCGCGTTCTACGCCTACGAGGCCAGCTCCGACCTCGCGGCCGAGCGCGGCACCTATTCGTCCTACCGGGGCTCGAAGTGGGACCGCGGTCTCCTCCCGCAGGATACGCTCGACCTCCTCGAGTCCGAGCGCGGCGTGCCGGTCGAGGTCCCCCGCGGCGGCCGGCTCGACTGGACGCCCCTGCGCGCGAAGATCGCGCAGCAGGGCATGCGCAACAGCAACGTCCTCGCCATCGCGCCCACCGCCACGATCTCGAACATCACCGCGACCTCGCCCTGCATCGAGCCGACCTACAAGAACCTCTTCGTCAAATCCAACCTCTCCGGCGAGTTCATCGTCCTGAATCCGTTCCTCGTGAAGGATCTCAAGGCGCGCGGGCTTTGGAACCAGGCGATGATCGACAACCTGAAGTATTTCGACGGCGAGCTGAAGGACATCGACAGCATCCCGGCCGACCTGAAGGCCCGCTACCTGACGGCGTTCGACATCGATTCCAAGTGGATCATCGACGCCGCCGCGCGCCGCCAGAAGTGGATCGACCAGTCGCAGTCGGTGAACCTCTGGATCAAGACGCCCGACCTGAAGACGCTCTCGCACATGTATCGGCAGGCGTGGCACGTCGGCCTGAAGACGACCTATTACCTCCGCAGCCTCGGCGCCTCGAACATCGAGAAGGCCACGGTCTCGGTGAAGAAGGAGGTCCGCGGCGCGATCAAGGAGGGCCAGGACGGCGGCCGGAACAGCGGCGACGCCGGCGGTTCCCACTCGGTCGAGGCCGAGGCCGCGCGGCGCGCGACCGAAGCCGCCGCCCCGGCCGCGAAGAAGACGTATTCCGCCGAGGAGAAGCTCGCCTGCAGCATCGAGGCGATGCGCAACGGCGAGATCTGCGAGGCCTGCCAGTAAAGGCGCCCGCGAGGCGTGCGCCCTCCGTTTCCCCAGGCCGGTCCGGTTTCGCCGGACCGGCCTTTCTCTTTGCGCCGGGCGACGCGGTTCATCCATCGCGCGGATACGAGAGGCGTTTTCCAGGCGGTCCGTCATGACCCGCGGGGAGGGCGCCGGGCGCGCGGAAAATCCGTCCCGCCGGCGGTTGTGGCAGCGTTTGCTGCGGACCGAAAGAGGCCTCGTCGGGCCCGCGGGTCACATCCCGGACGATCCGCGCGCCGACGCCAGCGCCCCGGCGACCAGGGCGCAGACGCGTTGCTGGTAGGGTTCTGTCCGGTAGTCCTGCAGGTAGTGCTCCCGGCCGCACTGGGCCAGGCGCGCTCGCAGGCCCGGCGACTGCAGCAGGGCGGACAGCGCCTTCGCCAGCGCCGCGGTGTCGCCGTATGCGACCAGCAGGCCGTCGACGCCCGGCCGCACGATTTCCGCGAGCCCGCCGGCGTTCGAGGTCACGACCGGGATTCCCATGGCGAAGGCTTCGATCACCGTCCGCCCGAATCCCTCCGAGCGGGAGGGCACGCACACCACGTCGCAGGCGCGGTAGAACGCGGGCATTTCCTCCACCGAGCCGAGGAAATGGACCCGGTCCTCGATCTGCAACGCGTGCGCCTGCCGGCGTAATGTCTCGCCGTAGGCCGGCTCGCCGTCGCCGGTGACGGCCACATGGACGTCCGGCCATCGCGCCAGCACCGCGGGCAGCGCCGCGAACAGGAACGGGTGGCCTTTCATCGGCCGCAGCGTGCCCGGGACGCCGATGATCCGGCCGTGCGGCGGGAGTCCGAACCGGGCGCGGGGCCGCGGTTCGACGTCCGGCGGGGCGGCGTCGTAGGCCGCGCCGCCGGCGTTGGCGATGAGCGCCGCCGTTTCCGCGTGCCGGCCGAGCAGGTTGTCTCCCACGGTGCGGGAGATCACCGCCAGGCGGAACGAGTAGTGCCGCAGGATCCACGGCAGGAGCGGGCGGAAGAGCGCGGGCATCCGCATCTCCCCGCCCACGTCCTCGAACAGTTCCCGCAGGTGCCAGATCGCCGGCCGGCCCAGGCGCCGGGCGGCGATCGCCCCGGCGAGGCTGACCACGCTGTTGAGGTAGACGACATCGGGGTCGAGCCGTCGCAGCGTCGCGTGCATCCGCTGCGCGGCGACGATCTCGCCGCCGAGATGCTTGAGAAAACGCGCCGGGTCGCGCGTCCGCAGCCAGTTCAGGTGCGGCACCACGGACGCGGCGTGCCCGGCGGCCCGGTAGCGCTCGAGCATCGGTCCGTCGCGGCCGAAAACCACCGCGGTGCGATGACCGGCCGCGCGCAGTCCGTCGGCCAGCAGCAGGCCGCTGAAGGCGGAGCCGTCCAGGCTCGCGCTTTGCTGCACGAGGCAGACGCGGGTCTCGCGGGCGGGGTTCATCCGGAAGGCGGTCCGGCCGCGGGCGGCCGGGCGTCGTGGACGAGCGAGAGGACGCGCGTCCACATCCGCTCGATTCGCTCCCGGGCGGCCGCGTTGACGGCCGGCAGCGGCTCGGCGCAGCGCCGCCAGCCCGCTTCGCTCAACAGCAGCTCGAGCCGGGCGGCCATGTCGTCCGGCCGCGATGGATACGCCAGCATTTCGGGGCACCGGTAGTCGTCGAGCAGTCCCGGATACTTGTGCGCCCAGGTGGTGGCCAGCACCGGGACGTTCTGGGAGAGCGCGGCGAGCAGGCCGTGATACCGCGAGCCGACGACGAACCGGCAGGCGCCGACGAGCGCCTTCGCCTTCGGCGCGTCGTCCTCGCGCACGATTTCGATCCGGTCCTCGCCGCCGCCGGCGATCCGCTCGGCGAGGGCCTGGTCCTGGAACGGCGCATGGCACAGCACGAAGCACGAACGCCCGGCCCGCCGGACGCGTTTCGCGACGGCGACCAGGCTGGCGACATAGGCCCGGGCGTCCGGCGGGGCGACCCGCTCCGTCATCCACCGGTTGGGGATGAGGCAGACGCCGCCGGCCAGATCCGGCCGCGGATTCTCCCCCGCGGGGGTCGCGATCGTGATGTCAGGCACGACCTCCGGCCGGCGGCAGCCGAGCGCCGCCACTTCGTCGGCGGAGCGCGTGTCGCGCGCGTAGACCAGGGCGGAGAGGTCGAACAGTTGCCGCGCGTGTCGGCGCAGCCGGGGCGTGGAGAACGGCCCGTAGGCCTGCGGCAGCAGGATCGAAGGCGCGCCGTGTTTGCGCAGGGCGGACGTCAGTCGCAGGTCGAGTTCCGTTTCCCGCCGACCGACATCGAAATACCGGTAGCCCATGAAATTCAGGCAGGCGGCCACCTCGTCGCCGGTGATCACGCCGAACAAGAAGCCATAGCGCCGCAGCGCGGGGTAACTGATAAACTGCCGTGGATGGCGCCAGCTGCGCGACTTCAGGAATTGCAGCAGGCGCAGACCGGCCCGGTCGGGATACGGTCCCGCCTCGGGCCGGATGCTCAGTTGCGACTCCGGGCCGAAACGCTGGCGAATCCGCCGCACGGTTTCCTGCAGCATGAGCGCATCGCCGAGGTTCACGCCGGGACCGAGCGTGCCGCCGTGCAGATGGATCACTTTACGCTTACACATGGGGCATTTCCTTCGCTCCGGTGGCACGGAGCAAATCGATTTCCGCTTCCGGGAGAAAATTTCGCAGCACCGCGGGGTTCCAGGCCCCGACGATCTCGCGTGCCGCGGCGGCCGCGGCGGAATCGTCCAGTGCCGGGAGAAACGCGAACAGCCGATCGGTCGTCAGCAGCGCGCGCCGAACCCGGCGTGAAAGGCGCGCAGGCAGGATGGCGTTGGCGCAGCGCATGAGCCGCAGCGCGCCGTCGCTGGGCGTGCGGTTGACCGCGTCCGCCGGGAAGACGAGTTCCGCGGCCGGGAGACCGGCCAGCGTGCAAAAGTTCAGGCAGAGCGCCGTCTTTTCTTTTTCATAAACGCGCACCTGCAGCGGGAAATGCCGGGCCCAGGCGGACAGGAGGCGGGGATAATCCAGCCGTTGCCGCGCGATCGGGATGTAATCCGCGAAGCCCTGGTGGATGCCGTTGTGCCGGATGGCCTGACGATAGGACGAGGGCAGATAGGCGGCGGGGGCGCGGAGATAAAGAATCGCCTCCGTCTCGATGCCGTGCAGCGCGGCGGCGAGGCGTGCGATCTGCTCCTCCGGCAGAAGCCAGAACGCCTCGCAGCTGAGCAGACCCGCGGCGTGCGGACGGCATTCCCCGAGGGCGCGCTGCAGACTCGCGGTCGAATCGCGCCGGAGCAGGTCGTGATAAATCGCGAAATGCGCATGAACGCCCTCCTGCCCGGCCATGGGATAACAGATGCCGTGGCGCGCGAGCACGGTGCGGTTTTCGTGCAGCATCTGCTGGATCGCTGACGATCCGGCTTTGGACATGCCGATGTGAAGATGGAGTTTCAAGGGCAGCGAAGCGGAGCGCTTCCTCCGGCCGCGTCAACGCGAAGCGAAACGGCCGCGGGGAGGACAAGAACTGAGGCCGATCCGACGTGCTGGCGACGGGAAAACCGTGAAGACGTGAATGCGGAGTCCGCGAGCGTGGAGCACGCAAAAACGCGAACGGGAAAACGCCCGCCCGCGCACGCATTCTGACTAATCCTGCTTCGCGGAAGCATCGAAAACGTGAGCCGTCCGACGAAGGGATGATTTCCCGCGTCCTGAAAACGTGAACGGCGGGAGCAGGAGGATGGCGGGCGCCCGGCCGGCCCGGATCCCCGCCGGCCGCGAGATCGCTCAACCCGCGGACCACGAGCAGCGGCTTGCCGCTGGCCCAGCAGACTTGCGCGTAGGCCGTCGACTCCATGTCGAGGCAGCGCGCCTGCCACACGCGGAAGCCCCACTCGCGATACGTCGCGCTGTCGAGAAAGACGCTGCCCGACACGCCCACGTCGCCGACGGTCCGCGCGATCGTCCGGCCCGTGATCGTCTGCGGCGCTAGCTTGGCCAGCGCGCCCGGGCCGTTTCGAGCAGGGCGGCATCGGCGGGGAAAGACTCCATGGGCCGGGGCTGCGTCAGTCCGTCGCGCACCGTGCGCACGCTGCCGGGAAAGATCATCCCGAAATTTTCGTGCCCGGGTTTTCCCCACCAGGCCGGCGTGACATGGCCTCCACGGCCGTCCTCATGCAGGTAGGCGGCCTCCGGGCGATACGTCCATTTCTCCGGGATCACGACATCGCCCACATGCAGCGCGGGATCGATGCCTCCGGCGATGCCGGCGAACAGCACGTGCGCGATCGGAGAACGATCCAGCGCGAGCTGCAGCTGATCGGCGGCGTTCATCAGGCTGCTGCCCGCCTGGAAGATGACGACCTCCCAGCCGTCGATCTGGCCGCGGATGAAAACCGTGCCATGCACGCTCGTGCGCGTGAACGCCGGATTATCCGGTCCGGCGTCGAACGCGTGGATCAGCGCTTCGACTTCCGAGGGAAACGCGCCGATCAACGCATGGAGCGGAGCGCCCGCGAGGGCGCAGAAAAAGATCAGGACAGCTACGCGACAGGATCGATGGATGCGCACGATCACGTCTGCCGGCAATTGCCGGACCACCACGCGCGGGGTCGCGTGGTCGATCCCTGCCGCGTGCGAGCGGAGAACTCGGTTCGCCGGGCCGAAACCGGGGCATGCGATCACTTCGCGGGGCAGTTGAACATCCAGCGGATGCCGAAGCGATCGGTGAGGCTGCCCCAATACGCGCCCCAGAACATCTCCTGCAACGGCATCTCCACCTTGCCGCCGTCGGCGAGCGCGGCGAAGAGCCGCTCGGTCTCGGCGCGGGTGTCGGGCTCGAGGTTGATGTAGATGTTGTTGCCCGGGATCAGGGTGAAACCCATCGACTCGGGCGAGTCGGTCCCCATCAGCACGTGGCCGCCGATCGTCGGGAGCGCGACATGCATGACGAGCCCGGCGTCGGTCTCCGGCGGCGGTGGCTGGCCCGGACACGGCGGACCGTCGCGGAAACGCATGATCGGGCCGGCGAACTCGGTCTGGAAAACCGTTCGATAGAAGAGAAAAGCCGCTTCGGTGTTGCGGGCGAAATTCAGGTAGGTGGTGACGCGGGCCATGAGGGAGGGAAACGAGGATGTGGGTTGAGGAGCATGAGGGCGGCGCGTGAATCGCGCGTCATCGATGCGACGAACGAACCGCCCCCGCGCGGACAATCCCGGCGGCTTTGTTGCGATTCCGCCGTCTGCGCCCGCGCTCGGCGACGCCCATGGCGTCCGAACTTGGCGTTGCGGGAAGGCCGCGCGGATTCACGATGGCGCGCATGGCTTCCGCCCAGTTGACTCTGCAATCGGTCGAGTTCGCGCATCCGGGGATGACGGCGCCCTTGTTCACGGAGCTGACGGTGCAGTTTCCGACCGGCTGGACGGGCATCGTCGGACCCAATGGCGCGGGCAAGACGACGTTGTTGAAAGTCGCCACGGGCGGACTCGCCGCGCAGAGCGGCGCGGTGCACCGGCAGGGACTGGCGCTCTATGTCGCGCAGCGCACCGACGAGCCGCCGGAGTTTTTCGAGGACTTCATCTGGGCGCCCGACGCCGGCGTGCTCAAGGCGCGTCTGCGGGTGGGCGAGGACTGGCCGGAGCGCTGGGCGACGCTGAGCCACGGCGAACGCAAACGCGCGCAGATCGCGGTGGCGCTGTGGCGCGAGCCCGCCGTGCTCGCCCTCGACGAGCCGAGCAATCACATCGATGCCGAGGCGCGCCGGCTGTTGTGGGCGGCGCTCCGCGAATTCGGCGGCATCGGCCTGCTGGTGAGCCACGACCGCACGTTGCTGGACGAACTTTGCACGCAGTGCCTGCTGCTCGATCCGCCCGAGGCCGTGATGCGGCCGGGCGGCGTGACGGAGGCGCTGGAGCAGCAGGACATCGAGGAGCAGTCCGCGCGCAGCGCCAACGAAGCGCTCCGCCGCACCGCCAGCCGCCTTCAGGCGGAAGCGCAGCGCCGTCGCGTGATCGCCGAGCAGAAAGCCGCCGCGTCGCGCGGCTCCAAGCAGAAAAAGATCCCCGCCAACGACCACGACGGCCGCGCCATGCGCAATCTCGCCAAGATGACCGGCAAGGATGCCTACGCGGGGAAAAGGGTCGCGCAGATGAACCAACGCGCGGGCAAGGTCGCCGCGCAGCGCGCCGAGATCGCGGTGAAGAAACGCTACGAAACGGGCATCTGGGTCGAGGGCGCGTCCTTCATGCCGCGGGATTTCCTGCTGCGCCTGCCGGCGGGCCGACTGCCGCTGGGCGGCGGACGCGCGCTGCATTTTCCCGATCTCGAGATCGGCGGCACGAGCCGCATCGCGTTGAAAGGAGCCAACGGGCTGGGGAAGAGCACGCTCGTCCGGCACCTGCTCGGACGGCTGACGCTTCCGGCGGAAAAGGTGGTGACGGTGCCGCAGGAAATCTCCGCGGAGGATTCGCGCGCGCTGCTGGAGGCGGTCAAACGCCTGCCGAACGACGAACGCGGACGCGTGATGACGACGATCAGCCGGCTCGGTTCGCGGCCGGCGCGCCTGCTGGAGAGCGCGCTCCCGAGTCCGGGCGAAGTGCGCAAGCTGCTCCTCGCGATCGGCATCGTGCGCGGTCCGCATCTCATCGTCATGGACGAACCTACGAACCACATGGATCTGCCCGGCATCCTCTGCCTCGAGGAGGCGCTGGCGGACTGCCCGTGCGCGATGCTGTTGGTGAGCCACGACGAGGCGTTCCTCGGCAAGATCGCCGAGACGGACTGGCTCCTCGCGCCGGATGCCGCCGGGGACACGCGGCTGCAGATCAAAGCCGTGGCGTGAGGACTGCGGCGTCCCGTTGAGAAACCCGGATCGCCGGCGCGCAGGTCATCGCCGGCGCGCGCCGGTCGCGACGGCATATCGGCTGCGCCGGGTTCAGGAAGCGCGAAACGTTTGTCCCGGTTCCGTCGCGGGCGCGAAGGCGTGCGTTCGAACCGATGCGATCGACATCACGGTCATGATCCAAGCCGTCCGTGCTCGTTGCGGATCGATGGATACAACGCGTTCCTCGCCGAAGTGCGACGGCGAGCGAGGTCGATGACGGGTCCCCGGCGGCGCAGAAGCGAACGACGGGGATCCTGTTTTGCGGAGGAGCGCGACGCGACTGAAGCGCGGCGTCGGCCGCCTCGCGGCGGCCTCAGAACCGGGCGCGCAGGGCGAGGGTCACATAGGCCGCGGATTTTCCGTCGATCTTGTAGTTGCGGTCGAAGTAGTCGAAGCGGCGGTCCAGGACCGCGCCGGCGTCGACCGTCACGCTCAGTGCGGGCGAGAACCGATAGTCGAAGCCGGCGCCGAGGCGGACTTCGCGATAATCGAGCCAGGTGTCGCCGGCCACGGGGCCGCGGCTGCGCGCCACATGATAGGTGCCGCCCTGGAAACGCGCGCCGGCGTTGAAGGTGAGGGCGCGGGAGAATTCATACGCGACGCCCGTCTGCGGAAAACCGACCGACGCGGTCCAGCCGGGCGCGAAATCCCAGCGCACTCCCGCGAGCGGCAGCACCGGATAATCTCCCTCGGGGTTGATCGTCAGGCCCAGATCCCACGCGAGGGTCGCGCTCGCGCGATGCCCGACGCTGAGGATCATCGGCACGTTGAAACCGTCGCCGGAAAGCGACGAGGAATCCGCCGAGAGATTCGGGCGCAGCAGGACGGTGGCGCGCCAGTCGGGCCCGATCCACTCGCGCAGGCTGCGGGTGGCGCCGAGCGTCAGACCGACGACGCTCAACCGGTCCGGCAGCGGCGCGGTGCCGGAAAGATCGAGATCCGTCCAGTTGCCGAAGGCGCCGCCGATCAGCCGCAGGTCGTCGTCGATCCGGAAACTCGTCCCGTAGGTGACGCCATACTGGCGGATCGTGGCCTCGCCGAGCTTGCCGTCGCGTTCGAGGTCGCTGCCGGAGGAAAACGAGGACGTGACCGTGACGTCGTTCGCGAACGACGCGACTTCGGTCTGCTCCGTGCCGTCCGCGATGTTGCGGGTGGTGGCGGCCGGGCTGGCGCTTTCCGCGGCGGAGACGGCGGCGAGCGATCCGGCGAGACCGGTCGCGAGGGCAAGGCGGCGGAGCGCGAGGGAGCAGGCGCGAACGTGCGAGGTGAGGAAGAGAGAGCGGAATGTCATGATGGGTCGTAGTGAGTCTCTCGCGACGGCGAAAAGTTCGCTCATTCGCCGGATTGTCACGGGCGAGTCATGCGAATGACGGCTGACCGCGCGCTTTGCCGGCTCATCCGCCCGGGACCGCCTTGCGATCGCACGGCGTGGCCCGACGCTCTCGATCGACGGCGAAGACCGCGAGCGGCGCGATCAACTCCGGTGCAATTCCGGGAAGAACAACGGCGCGCTCAATGCGAGGCCGTCGCCGACGCTGGTGAATTCGTGGCCGTCGCGGATGCGCGCCTCGCCGAAGCGCTGGATGAATTCCTGCCGCAGGCTGCGGATGAGCGAGGTGCCGCCGGTGAGGAAAACCGTTTCGATCCCGGACGGCGCGATCTTCGCCCCGGCGAGGAAGCGGTCGAGGTAGCCCGCGATCTCGCGCGTGAGATCGGCCGAGTGGCGGTTGAACTCCGAGCGGGTGAGGCGTTCGTCGATCTGGATTTTCGGATGGGCGAAGCGCAGCGGCGTCGTGATCTGGCCCGTGAGCGCGATCTTCGCGCCTTCGATCGCCTGGAAAAGCGCGAAGCCCTGGTTTTCTTTCACCAGCGCCTCGAGCCGCGCGAAGCCGGCCGGATTGGTCGAGAGACCGGCCAGGCGCCAGATCAGGTCCAGATTCTCCGCCTTGCGCAGAAACACGATCTGGTCCCACTGGCAGATGGTCCGGTGCAGCGTGTCGGGCACCTCGATCTGCCGGCCCCAGCTGTCGTAGGTCGCGCCGCGGCCGAAGAGCGGCGTGAGCTTGTGCCACATCGTGGCCGAGTCGTAGCGATTGCCGGCGACCGGCAGGCCGCCCGTCGCGAGGATGTCCGCGGCGCGGTCGATCCGGCCCTGCCGCGCGGGATCGAGCTGCACCACGGTGAAGTCCGATGTGCCGCCGCCGAAATCCGCGACGAGCACGCGCTCGGGTTTCGTCATGCGCGCCTCGTAGGCCAGGGCCGCGGCGATCGGTTCGTATTGGAAATGGATTTCCTCGAAACCCGCCGTGCGCGCCGCGCCGAGCAGTCGCTCCTGCGCGAGCCGGTCGTCGTCGGGATCGACGGAGAAAACCGCGGGCCGGCCCAGCACGACGCGTTTCACGTCCTGCCCGGTGACGGCATCGCCCTTTGCCTTCAGGTGCCGGAGGAAAAACGCGATGAGCTCCTCCAACGTGAACGTTTCGTTGTTCACCACCGTGTGGGTGAACGTGCGGTTGGGCAGGATCGACTTGATGGCCTGGAACAGCCGTCCGCGCATCCCGTCCTGCACGTAGCCGAGCTTGGCCGCGTGGCCGATCGCCGGCGTCCGGCGCAGGAGGCTGGCGGGAAAATACATGAACGACGCCTCGACGCCGGCGATGCGCGGATCGCGCACGAGGGCGCGTTTCTCCACGTCCCAGATCGTGATCGAGGAGTTGCTGGTGCCGAAATCGATGCCGTAGATGAAAGTGCTCATGGCTGCGCGGAGCGGGGAGGCCCGGCCTCCACCGCGCGAAAGGGGCGGAGGAGGCAATGCGTTCGCGCGCGCCTGACAAGCTCCGAGTGAAACGCCTCCGCGGCCGCGCGACGCCGGCGATGCGGCCGATGTCGCGGATGCGCACGTTGCCGGGCGAGGAAAACGTCCGGAACCGGTTGTTCGGGACGGCGCGGCCGGCCGCGAAGGTGGATCGTCCCGGCGCCAGACGAACCAGGGGCGTTTCGCTCCAGGAGGCGGTTTGGCCGGCCAGCACGACGTCTTTCGCTCGATGGCAGTAACGTCTCGCGATCGTCCCGGCCGGGTGACGCTGAGGTTAGGGTCAATGCCATCGGCGGGCTCGGCTGTGTCCGGCGGCCGGGTATCAGCGGAAGCGTGGGGGCCGATTCCGTAAACGAGGGGCGGAGGGATGATTGCCGGTTCGCCTTCGGTCTAATAATCGCACAGATCCGGATTCGTGATTTGCGGGACCGATGCTTGGTTGTCCGCGCTTTCCCATGAAAACCCTGTTCCGCTTCAATCCCCGTTCCGGTGGGATGTTCCGCCTGTCTCCGCTGGCCGTGCTGGCCGCCTGTGCCGCGACCGGCCTCCACGCTGCGCCCTCTGGCGGCCCTTACGGACCGGTCGCGCGGCACTACGCTGTGCCGGCCGAGGCGGCGCACGTTTATTATGTGGCGCCGGATGGACGCGCCGAGGCGGCGGGCACGACGTTGACCGAGGCCACGACGCTCGAAGCGGCGATCGAGCGCGTCGTGACCGGCGATGCGATCATCCTGCGCGGCGGCACGTATCGCACCGGCGGCCTCGTGCTCAACCAAGGGGTGACGCTGCAGCCCTATGCGGACGAGCGCCCGATCCTGAAAGGCACCGAGGTCGCGAAGGACTGGATCCCGCAGTCGAACGGGCTCTGGCGCATCGCCTGGACGAAGCTCTTTCCGGCGGCGCCGGCGGACTGGTGGCGCCGCGAACACGAAGGTCGCAAGACGGCGCGCTGGCTGTTCAACAACGACATGGTCTTCGTCGACGGCGAGCCGTTGCGGGCGGTCGGCAGCGAGACCGAGATCGACGCACATTCGTATTACATCGATTACGACGCGAAGCTCGTGTTCATCGGCGTCGATCCGGCGCAGCGGGTGGTCGAGATCACCGCGCACGACAGCGCGCTCGTGCGGACGATCCGGCCGGTGCACGGCAAGGACTCCGACCGGCGCGGACCGGCGATCCGCGGGCTCACGTTCACCCAATATGCCTATCGTGCGCTCGAGGTCGAAGGCACCGAACCGGAGAAGCTCGCCGATCCGGCCACGTTCGGAAAGGAGGTCGTCGGCACCGTGCTCGAGGACTGCGCGATCACGCATTGCTCGCGCGTCGCCGCCTACCTGCGCGGCGACGGGCTCGTCGTGCGACGCTGCCTCGTGAGCGACACGAGCACAGAGGGCCTCTACGTGCTCGATTCGGCCGATGTGCTGCTCGAGAAAAACCTCATCACGCGCAACAACGTCGAAAACATCTCCGGCTACTACCCCTCGGCGGTGAAGATCTTCAACCAGTCGTATCGCGTGACCTGCCGCGACAATCTCGTGATCGTCGACCGGAACTCGAACGGCATCTGGTATGATGTCGGCAATGTCGACGGCGTGTTCGTGGACAACTGGATCGAGGGCGCGGAGGACGGTTTCTTCTTCGAAATCTCCAAGGGCGCGACGGTGGCGGGCAACGTCTTCGTCAATTGCCACAAGGGCGTGCGCGTGCTCAACAGCTCCAACGTGCAGGTTTATCAAAACACGCTGGTCAACTGCCAGGCGGCGTTCGAGCGGACGGAGCGGAGCGCGGTGGGCGATCACTTCGGCTGGCATCCGAGCACGGGTCCGGACGTCGCCGAGCGGCACGGCCATGTCTTCGTGAACAACCTGCTGATCGCGGACGAGACGTTCTGGGGCGGTCCGCTGCTGAGCCTGGAGCAGACGCCCGCCGTGCGCCGCCTGCGCGAGCCGCACGTGACCCGGCTCGACGGCAACGCCTATGTGCGGCTCGACGCGGCCGCCTCGCCGGCGCTGATCGCCTGGGGCCCGGCGGAGACGGAATCGGACCTGCTGCCGATCGATTCCCTGGATACACTGCGGGCGGTGAACCCGGCCTGGGAGGCCGGCGGCCGCGGATTTGTCGATTATCGCGGGCCGCTGGTGCGAGGGAGGGAGTTGAAACGCTTCGAGCTGCTGGCCGGTTCCCCGGCGGCAAACGTGGGGGTGGCCTTGCCGGAAAACGTGCGGACGCTGCTCGGACTGGCGGCGGATGCGAAACCTTTCCCGGGCGCGTATGTGCCGGTGAAGGAGTGAAACCGCGCCGGCCGCGCGCGGCCCAAAACGACACCGGAGTCGGTCAAGAGCCAGACGTCTTGTGCCAGCTTTGACGTCCTTCGCGCGGCTTCTGACGCCATCGGCTCGGGCAAACCGTGTCAGGGCTTCGCGGGCGGTGGCTGCCAGAGCTCGATCTTGTTTCCGTCCGAATCGTAGATCCACGCAAAGCGACCGTAGGACTCATCCATGCGCTTGTCGTCGATCGTCACGCCCTCCTGTTTCAAGCGGGCGAGCAAGGCGTCCAGATCGTCCACGATATAGTTGACCATGAACGGTGAGTGGCTGGGGTCGAAATACTCGGTGGAGTCGGGAAACACGGTCCAGACGGTGACGTGTTCCTTTTGCGGATTGTCGTGCTCGCGCCACGGAAGCATCGCGCCTTCGCCGTTGTCGGCGATCCCAAGATGCGTCGCATACCATGCGCGCAGCTGATTCCGATTCGTGGATTTGAAGAAGATGCCGCCGATGCCGAGGATGCGTCCGCGCTGCTCCGTTTTGAGCGGCGGCTTCGGTTTTTCAGGTGGCGGGGCCGGCACTTCCTGTCCTCCACCTGTGGAGCAGGCCGATGCGAACAACGGCGTGCCGAGCGCAATGAGGGTCCGGAATAGTCCTCGCATGGGTGTGGCGACTGGCGACGGTGAATACGGGGCGCGGCTTCTTTCCCCGATGGCACTTCGGCTGACAAGGCCAAAACTGCCGAAGCGCCCATGACTTTCCATGAAAGCGTGACGCCACCGGATCGGATCCGTATCAGGCTCGGCTGACGTATCACGCTCGGCTGAGATTGCGCCGGGACCCAACGGATCAGTCAAGAGTCAAGACGTCTTCGGCTCGGCTTAGGACAGCCAAGGGGAGGCTTGTCAGCAGCGGATTGCTTCGATTGGGTGCCGGCATGGCGAGCGATGCTGATCGCAGGGAGTTGGTTCGATTCTTCGGATTCACCCTCGCCTCGACCTGGTTGATGTGGCTGCCTTTGGTATTGTCGGGCCAGGGGCTGGGCTGGTTGTCGGTGACGTTGCCGATGCCTTGGGTGCTGCCCGGGACTTTTTGCCCGACGCTGGTGGCGCTGTGGCTGCACCGGCGGGATACCGGCAACTGGCGTGCGTTCACGCTCTGGTCCGGGGCGGCGTCGTTTGGGATCGGCTTGGGAATAGGAACGCTGTTGATCGCGCTCGCGTTCGTGGTTGTTCCCGGCTGCTGGTTGGCGCAAAGCGGCCCCGGTGGGGTTGCGTGGGGAGCGCTGGCGGGATATCCGGCCGCCACTTGGCACGCCCTGACGATGGCCGGTCCCTTGGGCGAGGAGGCGGGCTGGCGGGGTTACGCGCTGCCGCGCTTGCAGCGGTGTTTCGGCCCACTGAAAGGCACGTTGATTCTCGGCGTGTTGTGGGCGGCGTGGCATTTGCCGCTGTTTTTGATTTCCGGCTATGGCGGGGGATCGTTCCTGACCTATCTCGCGCTCGTGTCCGCACTGGCCTTTGTGATGACGACGGCCTGGAACCTGTCTCGTGGCAGCGTGGTCGTCGCCATCCTGCTCCATGCCGTGTTCAACGCTTCCGGTGCAATCCTGGGGGGCTTTATCGGCTCCGGCGGCGTCCGACCGGGTCTCACGCCTCTGCTGGTGATCGTCATCTGCTTCTGGCTGCTCGTCGCCGGGTTGCTCGTCGTGACGCGTGGCCGGCTGGGTTCGAAACAGGGCGCGACGACCCCCGGATTGCGCGCTGTCCCAGTTTGATCCCTCGGACTCCGCCAAGATGATGGGCGTGCATTGGGCGCAGAAGGAGTTGTTCAGTTACCAGGTCGAGCTGGAGCGGCGCGTGCGCGCCGATCATCCGCTGCGGGCGATCCGGCGCACGGTGGACTTCGGCTTCGTGCGGCAGGAGGTCGCACGGTGCTACGGCCGCAACGGGCATGTCTCCGCCGATCCCGAGGTGGTGATGAAGCTGATGTTCCTGCTCTTCCTCGACAACGTGAAGAGCGAGCGGGAGCTGCTGCGGATGCTGCCGGAGCGCCTCGATTATCTGTGGTTCCTCGGCTTCGGACTCGATGACGTGGTGCCGGATCACAGCGTGCTCTCGAAGGCCCGCGCGCGTTGGGGGCAGGCGGTGTTCGAATCGCTCTTCGTGCGGATCGTGCAGCAGTGCGTGGCAGCAGGTCTGGTCGACGGCACGAAGCTCCACCTCGACGGAAGCCTGATCAACGCGCGCACCAGCCGCGATTCGGTGGTGACGTCATCGCCGGAGTTGGCCGTTGGCGTGCGCCTCCGCAATGTATCGGAGTTCAGCACTGGCGAGGTGGGGGAATCCGAAGGGGATCAGCGGTTCCGACATCAGGCGAAAGTCCCAGCGACTCGACTACGACGGCCGGAGCGAAGCAAGCGGGAGGGTTTACCATTGCCCCGCGGGAAGCGCCGTCGAAGCGTGGGAGCGATGCAAAGGCCTACTTCGGCGATGGACAGCGCAACCGGATGACCACGAGAGCATGGCATCGGGATTCTTGATCGCAGGCTATTTGGCGGCCATTGTCGCGCTCGGCTACCTGCCGGGGAGGACGGTGTTCCGGCTGCTCGGGGTCGCGTTCGACGCGATCGAGCAGGTGGTGCTGTTGTGCGGGCTCAGCGCGCTGCTCAGCGCAATCGTCTACGCGACCTGCGTCGCCTGTGGCCGAGCTGACTGGTTTTGGTGCTGGCCGGTGGGCGCAACCGTGGCCTACGGGTGGACCAAATGGCGAAGCTCGCGCACGGAGGCGACACGGGCGGTCAGCCCGCCCTGCGAAAAACGAAGCGGGGCGAGGTGGGCGCTGCTGGGAGTTTTTCTCGCTGGTCTGGTGACGATGGCGGTGCTGCCGCTGTATTTCCGAAATTTAACCTGGCGACCCGACGGCAGCATGCAGGCCTATCCCATAGCGGACGTATACATGCACCTCGCGATCGCGGGCGAACTCACCCACACTATACCACCGCAATGTCCGGTGTTCGCAGGCGTCCCGCTGAGTTATCACGTCGGCAACGATCTGGTGGTGGCGATGCTGGCCAAGGTCACCGGCGGAGATCTCCGCGATCTCACGGTCCGCGTCGTGCCGTCACTCCTGCTCGGGCTGTCGATGCTGACGGTGTTTGCCTGCGCGCGTCGGTGGTTGAAGTCGGAGGCGTGGGCGGCGGTAGCGACGGCGTTGGTGTTTTTCGGCGAGGATTTCTCCTATCTCGTATCGCTGGCCTTTGGGAGTGGGTCGGCGGTGAGGCAGGTCTTTGCAACTTACCCAAGCGTGTTCTCGCTCTTTTCGCTGAACCCGATGGTCCCAGCGGTCGGGATGTTATTTGCGGGGTTGCTGGCGCTTCAGCTCTACTTGGAGGAGAATCGGGTGGCCGGATTGGTGCTGGCGGCGATGTTTTTCGCGGGCTTGGTGGAGGTGAAAATTTTCGTCGCCATCCACGTCTGTGTCAGCCTCGGCGTCGCCGCGGTGGCGGCGGGAGTGATCGGCCGCGACTGGCGGCTGTTTCGAAGTGCAGCCCTCACGGCCGTCCTGGCCGGGCCACTGGCGCTGGAGACCGCGTGGTTGAACCGGAGCGGCGGCGGAATCGTTCTTACGTCCGGGGGCTGGAGGGAGTGCAGCCAACTCGCCGCGGCGTGGGGACTGGGTGGCGCACCGCACCGCTGGCTGTTCGGGCTGGTGCCGCTGGTGGTTGCGACGGCGTTGGGACCGCGCATGATCGCGAGCGGAGCGATCCTGCGCTCGCTGCGACAACCAGGCCGGGAGGGCGGAATGCGCTTTCT